>ERZ795056.378-NODE-378-length-58233-cov-19.568428_pt1 | contig 58233 bp, 53 predicted proteins | sample MGYA00375140_ERZ795056 | MGnify/ENA primary metagenome ERZ795056 (study PRJEB30185, sample SAMN05720227) | activated sludge metagenome | isolation source: Anaerobic digester | place: USA | collected 2015-03-09 ...
GACTAAGCCTGGGCATAATGCTAATATTTTTAGCAAATTAATGCAAAATAATTTACCACCCGTATTTGAAAAGGGTTTATTTCTTAATCGGGTAAAACAAATTGCCCCGCCTAAGGAAGTTTCTGCGTAAATTATATAACATATAGGTTGAAAGTTATAAGACGCTGGTGCTGGAACCTGTCGACCTTTAAGCCCTTTGATGTGGTGAGCGTCCCTTATAAAAAATGGATCCATTTTCGGAAAAAATCTTTTTCGCCCGCTGCGCTTCATCGTCTCCAAAATGAATTCGTGACCTAAATTTTATTTACCGATGTTATTAGATATTTCTTCTTTGTTTGGTGCCCCTCCCATATTGTATTCACAGATCAACGATGTTGCCCGGCAGTCGCCCGAATTGATTGTATGGGCAGCACCCGTAATGTTTTTTTTTGTTTTAACGGAGTGGTTTATTTCACACCGTCAACATAAAGAGTTGTACACCAAATCCGAAACTACAGGATCTGTGCTGGTAGGAATTGGTAATGTGGTAATTGCCTTTGCACTTAAGTTCAGTTTATTTTTTTTAGTGATAGCTGTGTACAACCTGGTGCCATGGCGAATGTTTTTAAACTGGTGGTCATTTATTCCCTGCTAAGAATATATTGGACGTTTACACCCTGCAATAGAATACCTTTTTGCTACCCCATCAAATCACCGGGTACATCATGGGTCACAAAAAAAATACATCAACAAAAATTATGGCGCCACCTTCATGATCTGGGACCGTATGTTTAACACCTACCAAAAGGAAGAAGAAAAAGTAAAATATGGAGTAACGCAAAATATTCAAAACAAAGCAAACCCTTTTCACATTAATTTTCATGAACTATCAGAAATATGGCACGATATCCGATCTGCAAGAACATGGAGATTAAGGCTTTTTTATTTGTTTGGTGACCCTATCGCCATTCACGAGAAAAAGACAGCGCTGTCTAAAGCCAGGATGAAAGGCGCTGCAGGACTGGATTTTAATATTGTTAAGAAGAAACGGCCGCTGGAGATTGATGCTGCATCAATAAAAAATTGCACGCTCAAAAAAATGTGGCACCAGGATTATTAAGTTGCCAAGCAGTGTTATGGCGAATTTACTGGACAGTTGCTGAGGACTAAAAGCCCCGATGCCAGTTGAAAACAAAGTGTGAAATAGATATGTGATGTAATGGTTAACTATTTGAGTGACTACCCATTCAGCATCATAAAGAGAAACATCGTACAATTAAGTCTATATTTAGGTTAAACCGGGCAAACAAAAACTCTCATCATACAATATCAAAAAAAAAGAATTTATGACCATTCAATTTAATACTGACAACACCATTAGTGGAACTGAAACGGTAACCGCACCATTTACAGCGCAGATATCAGACGCCTTAAGCAGGTTTAGCTCACACATAACCAGGATAGAAGTACACCTGGGAGATGAAAATGGCCACAAGGCCGGTATAAACGATATACGTTGTATGATGGAAGCAAGAATGGAAGGAAAACAACCCATTGCTGTTACCAACCACGCTGGTACTACCGGGCAGGCAGTATCGGGCGCCATTGATAAACTGAAGGCATCTCTTGACACAATCATTGGCAGGGACAGGAAGTATTGATTGGAAATACATTGTAAAATATGGGCAGCACCGGCTGTTTTATAAATCCATTAACCTCACATTTCTGTGAGGTTTTTCCCGATAGCCGTCTGGAAAACACCGACCTTCTGCCTGGATAATCTCAAATAAAAAACCTCACATTTCTGTGAGGCTTTGTGGGAGTTGACGGGGTCGAACCGCCGACCCTCTGCTTGTAAGGCAGATGCTCTAAACCAACTGAGCTAAACTCCCTTTTCCCGTTTTGGGAGTGCAAATATAGGGCAATAATATTTCCAGCAAAAAAATATTTTAAATAAATAAAAGTGCGACTGGTTTCCCGTCTCTTACACCTGCAAACAATCTTCGTTGTGCATCAGGTATTATTACATCTCACCGCATTTTTTACCTCTTAATTGGTTTATTCTTTCACACTGCTTACTTTCATTGCACAAATGATAACTGCCTGGTATAAAAGATCAACAACCGTCTTTAAAAAAAACAAAATAGCGCTTGTAAAAAGCGGGCAGCCGTATTTTTCGCTGTTACTCAAACTTATTAATGAAGCCAGCCATAGCATCCACCTGCAGGTATATATTTTGGAAAGTGATGAAACAGGTACCAGCGTGGTAAATGCATTGGTGGCAGCAGCTAACAGAGGTGTACAGGTTTTTGTACTGGCAGATGGATATGCTTCCCAATCATTGAATGACAGCCTGGTGGAGGAGATGGAATCAGCGGGTATCCGTTTCCGTTTCTTTAATCCTATACTCCGGAGCCGTAATTTTTATTTTGGCAGAAGGCTGCACCATAAAGTATTTGTGACCGATGCACAGCATTGCCTCGTGGGTGGTATCAATATTGGCGACCGGTATAATGATGTTGGCGAAACAAGGGCGTGGCTTGACTTTGCACTGCATGCAGAAGGAGCAGTGGCGGAAGCACTCTGTAAGTTCTGTTTGAAAAGATGGACACGGTTTGAACAACATGCTGCCTCTTACGATTGTAAACCAGGAAAAAAAACCGCAACATCCGGCAATGAATTCACTGGAGAAATAAGGATCAGGGAAAACGACTGGGTAAAAAACAAAAATGATATTTCATCTTCCTATAAACAATTGCTGAGAACGGCGCAGGAAGAAGTGATCATCTGCTGCAGTTATTTTTTACCCGGCGTTATCATCCGAAAAGTATTTGCGGCTACCGTAAGACGGGGGGTTACAATAAAAGTGATCATCGCCGGCAAAACAGATGTACCAGTGTCAAAATATGCAGAGCGCTGGTTGTACGACTGGATGCTGAGGAATAATATTGAGCTGTACGAATACCAGGCCAGTGTGCTGCATGCAAAAGTGGGTACCTGTGACGACCAATGGCTCACCATCGGCTCTTACAATATGAACCAGATAAGTGCTTATGCCAGCGTAGAACTTAATCTTGATGTACACAACACCGACTTTGTAAAGGATGTAAAAAAACAACTGCAGCAAGTGATCGAAAAAGACTGCGTGCGCATTACGACTGAAAATCACCTGCGTGCAAAAAATATTTTTATTCAGTTTGGCAGGTGGTGTGCTTACCAGTTTATCAAAATTGCGATCTCGCTTTTTACTTTTTATTTTAAAAGACAGTAATGGATTCGCTTACACATATTGCCCTCGGCGCCTGTATCGGCGAAGCTTTCTTCGAAAGAAAGTTTGGTAAAAAAGCCATGCTATGGGGTGCATTGGCACAAAGCATCCCGGATATAGATTTTATGGCCGCTGCCTGGCTTGACACTGCAGAAAACCTATTAGCACACCGGGGCTTTACGCATTCCATCCTGTTTGCTGTATTGATAATTCCCTTGTTTGCCTTTGCGGTTGATAGGATACATAAGCCCGAGGCTTTCACTTATCGAAAACTGTTATTGTTTTTCTCTATCGAAGTACTGTTGCATTTATTACTGGATGGTTTTAATAATTATGGAGTTGGCTGGCTGGAACCATTTAATCATACCCGTTTTTCCTTCAACAGTATTTATGTCGCCGATCCCTTCTTTTCTATTTGGCCGGGTATTGCTTTTGCTGCACTGCTGATTTTAAACCGCTATCATGCCCGGCGGCGCTTTTGGTGGAAATTTGGACTGATACTTCCATTTTTGTACATCTGTTATTGCAGCATCAATAAGATGATCATTACAAAAAGTGTTGAAAAACTGGTTGCTGCCAAAAACATTCCTGACAAATACGCATTCACCACTCCTGCCCCATTACAAAACTGGTTGTGGTATGTGGTATCGGGAGATGAAAAAGGATTTTATACCGGTTATCGGTCAGTATTTGATAACAGCGATACCATGCAATGGGAATATTTCCCAAGGAACGAGTTGCTGCTTTCAGATCAGGCCCCTAATAAAGATGTGCCTCTATTAAAACAGTTTGCACATAATTTTTACACCATAGAAAAAGTACAGGATACCATTCTTTTCAATGACCTGCGGTTTGGACAGGTGGTGGGATGGCAGGAACCAAGAGGAAGGTTTGCTTTTCATTATATCCTGCAACCAGCAGCTGATAATACCCTGGTGGTTCAGCGTGGCAGGTTTGCCGGCTGGAGCTGGAAAAGCTTTGCGGTGATGTGGCGAAAGATAAGTAAACCCTGACGGCGGTTTCAAACCCCGTTGGCGGTTAACCTGACTACTCAACATTACAAAAACGGTTATCGATTCTATTCTTTTGGCATCAAAACTGCCTAACTTTCCGGTGTTAAATTTCGTTGTATGGAAACCGCAGCTGTAGCATTGCATTCAATCATAAAAGTAAAAGCTGACAAATTTTCCCCACAGGAAGATATCCTTGCTGTGGAAGAACCTTTACAAATACAGCTTCAATATAATCCGGGTTCCGGAATGCTTGTTAAAAATATGGCAGTCACCATGCGTACACCAGGAAACGATCACGAACTGGCTGCCGGTTTTCTATTTACAGAAGGTATTATCAGTGCTCCTGATCAAATCAACAGTATTCAACAGATGGATTTTGAGCCTAATAATGTCCTGGTTAGTTTGAAAGAAGGTATCAACCCGTTACTTCAAAAAAGTGAAAGAAATTTTTATACTACTTCAAGTTGTGGTGTATGTGGCAAAACGAGTATTGATGCAATAAAAACCGTATCGCTATACAATGAACACATACATTTTACAATACACACTTCCACACTGTATTCTTTGCAAAATGAAATATTAAAACAGCAGCAAATCTTTGAAAGTACGGGCGGACTGCATGCGGCTGCCTTATTTTCATCAGATGGCAGCTTTCAATTTTTGAAAGAAGACGTCGGCAGGCACAATGCATTGGACAAATTAATTGGGAGGGCTTTTTTAAACGGCCAGCTGCCTTTATCCAACAACCTGTTATTACTAAGCGGCAGGGCCAGTTTTGAATTAATACAAAAAGCAGCGATGGCAGGTATAAAAATGATTGCTGCTTTTGGTGCTCCTTCTACTTTAGCGGTACAACTGGCCATAGAAAATGACATGACACTTGTTGGCTTTTTACGAAACAACAGCATGAATATTTATTGCGGTAAACAACGCATCAAATAAACCACTATGAAACTGAGATTAAAAGGGAATACGATCAGGTTGCGTTTATCTAAAACAGAGGTTGATATACTGGCTTCAGAAGGTAACGTACAAGAAGAAACGCATATAGGAAATACCACCTTCATGTACCGGTTAAAAAAAGAAAATACAGTTGAATTAAAAGCACAATTGCAAAACCATGAACTCACCGTGAGCATACCACATGATTTTGCAAATGACTGGCCACACAATACTGTTGTGGGCATCGATAATAAACAGGTGGATGGCGGTATGCCCTCATTATATATTGTGATTGAAAAAGATTTCAAGTGTATCGATAATACAGAAGAAGACCAGGCCGACAATTACGATAATCCAAAAGCCTGCTGAACATGGACGATAAACAACAAACTAACGGTGCCGAAAACCCTGAAAAATTAACGGGGTTAAAAAAAGGCAGGATAAAAAAAAACGCTGCCGGCATACCAGCGGTGGTCAACAGTTTACAGCAGGTATTTAGTGAAGCAGGTGTTATCCGTGGCAGCAAAGCACTGCTAAAGCTGAACCAGAAAGATGGATTTGATTGTCCCAGTTGCGCCTGGCCCGACCCCGATGATGAACGCAGCGGATTAGGAGAATACTGTGAGAATGGGGCTAAAGCAGTAGCAGAAGAAGCAACCGCTAAAAAACTGGAAGCTGATTTTTTTGCTGTTCATTCGGTAGACTCACTGGCAGCCTTATCCGATTTTGAGATCGGAAGAAAGGGTCGTATTGCACAACCCATGTATTTACCAAAAGGGGCCACGCACTACCAACCCATAACCTGGGAGGCAGCTTTTAATAAAATTGCAACACATTTAAACGCACTCTCCTCGCCTGACGAAGCCATTTTTTATACCAGTGGCCGTACCAGTAACGAAGCTGCTTTTTTATACCAGTTGTTTGTGAGAGAATATGGCACCAACAATTTACCTGACTGCAGTAATATGTGCCACGAAAGCAGCGGAACCGCATTGAATGAAACATTGGGCATTGGGAAAGGCTCGGTTACACTGGATGATTTTTACAAGGCAGAAGTTGTAATTGTGATGGGGCAAAATCCAGGCACCAATCATCCACGTATGCTGTCGGCTTTACAAAAAGCAAAAGCCAATGGCTGCACCATTATCTCCGTGAACCCGCTTCCTGAAACAGGCTTAATGGGTTTTAGTCATCCGCAAACCATGAAGGGTTTGCTGCAAATCAATACTGCCCTCACAGATATTTTTTTACAAGTAAAAATAAATGGCGATCTGGCCTTGTTGCAGGCCATTGAATATTTTTTATTACAGGAAGAAAAAAAACAGCCCGGCAAAGTATTCGACCAGCACTTTATTTACGAACATACACAGGATTATATTTCTTTTATTGAACATATCGACAAACTAAACCTGGAGCAGTTGTCGTCAGCATCTGGCATTTCAATTGAGCAAATACAGGAAGTGGCCGCTGTTTTAAAAGACAAGAACAAGATCATTGTTTGCTGGGCAATGGGACTAACACAGCATAAAAATGCGGTAGTCACCATCCAGGAAATTGTAAACCTGTTGTTGCTGAAGGGCAGTATTGGCAAACCCGGAGCCGGCACCTGTCCTGTTCGTGGTCACAGCAATGTGCAGGGCGACAGAACGATGGGTATTTTTGAAAGACCGTCCAAAGCTTTTTTAGATAGCATTGAACGAAACTTTCATTTTAAGCCGCCACAGGCGCATGGTTATGACACCGTGGAAGCTATCAATGCCATGCATCAAAAAAAGGTAAGTGTATTTTTTGCTATGGGCGGGAACTTTTTATCTGCTACCCCGGATACTCTATACACTGCTGCAGCCTTGCGCAACTGTAAACTAACGGTACAGGTTAGCACAAAGCTAAACCGCAGCCACCTGGTGCATGGAGAAGAAGCTTTGATACTCCCATGCCTGGGCCGCAGTGACAAAGACCGGCTGAATGGTGAAGACCAGTTTGTAAGCTGTGAAAATTCGATGGGTGTTGTGCAGGCCTCAAAAGGAATGCTGGTTCCGGTTAGCAGGCAGCTGATGAGTGAACCGGCCATCGTATGTTATTTGGCCAAAGCCACTTTTAGCAGCAGTAAAGTAAACTGGGATAAATACCTGCAGCATTATGACCATATCCGCAATGATATCGAAAAAACCATCCCCGGTTTTGACCAATACAATGAAAGAATAAGAATACCGGGTGGTTTTTATTTACCCAATGCCAACCGGCAGGGAAAGTTCAGCACGGCTTCAGAAAAAGCACATTTTACTATTTCAACTGTTGAGGAAATAAAATTAGCAGCTGATGAGTTGTTAATGATGACGATCAGGAGCCATGACCAGTTTAATACCACGATCTATGGACTTGACGACCGCTACCGTGGCATCTACAACGAACGCCGGGTGGTACTGATGAACCAGGCGGATATGAATGAGAGAAATATTAACGATGGAGATATTGTTGATATTTACAACCATACAGGCGGCATTGAAAGAGTGGCGCATACTTTTATTGTAGTGGCCTACCCTATCCCCGCTAAATGCGCTGCCACTTATTTCCCGGAAACAAATGTACTGGTGCCTGTTAGCAGTGTGGCAGACAAAAGCAATACGCCTGTATCAAAGGGGGTGATCATAACGTTGAAGAAACAATCCTGATCAATAACGCCGCACAGGCCATATCCATGCTGCAGACGAACTCTTTGGCAAGGTACTTTGCAAACCGGTGGAAAGATCAATCACATTACATTCGGCTGCCGAAGCCTCCGTGGAGCTGAACAAAACAAGATTCCTGGCAATAACTTTAGAGAGCTTTAATTCATACAGCGCCTTGAGTTCATCCACCGATGGCAGGTACCAGTCGGTTTTTGCTTTTAGCGACAGGTTGAGGCAAATGTAGGCTGCTGCTAATGTATCATTACAGGCAGCCACAATGGTATCTGAATTTTGTAAACCAGTACCCGCAGCCGTGAGTGTACCAGGCGCACTGGTTCCGGGGCAGCCCCAAATGATATTACTGGTGGTGATGCTGTCTCCGGCTGCTTCCACAAACCGCCAGCCATTAGAGGCAGTTCCCTTATCATAAATAATAAAACCAAAACTTCCCCTGTAGCCTGCAGATTTAAAACTAACCTGGTTACCATATACTGCCCTTCCGTTAGCAATAAAATAACTTCGCAGGAAATAATCTTTACCCGGCTGTAATGTGTCATTCACCCGTACCAGTATCTTACCAGTATCTGTAAGGGCACTAACGGTTTTTAATTTGTTTAGATCCGGTAAGGGCAAAGTGTCATAACAAACACCTCTCTCTGTAATGCTGTCCGATATGGCAGGCAGCGTATAAATAGTTACATCAAAAGAACGGGCACTGATATTTCTTACGGTATCCGTTTGCAGGTAAAGTGGGGTAAAAAAACTATCCATATTACTGTAAGCCGTTGCAAAGCCATTGGTGATAAATGCTCTGACATAATATTTTTGACCCAATAAAACCTCCGTAGCCACCGCAGAAAAATTACCTGCTGCATAATTATCCGACACAGTATTTGCACCCGGTATGCTGGGATTCGTGTTAAGGCTAAAGCAAAAACCATATCGATACTCGCCTGTAGAAAGATCGAGCGATGAGCTGCTGCTTAGCAATGGACCGTCAAGTGTAAGCACAGACGGCGTTGCCAATACAAGCTGGGCACCTTTTATTTCAGGTATGTTGTTGTCTATTTTTTTACACCCGGTTACAAAGACTGCAATAAGGAATATCGACAGGAAATATCTCATCAAAGCTGTTTTCATTGTTTTGCTTACAAAGCGATCGCATATATCCAGCGAAGTTAACAACCTCCCTTCAGCATCCTGTAAATTTTCACTTTCTTTTATGTAATTGTAAAGTGGGCTGCATCCGGGTTCTACAAACCATTATTAACTGTAATCTTTTTTTATGCTGATTCGAATAGCCCTCGTCTTTTGTGTAAGCCTGCCTGCTAAAGGCCAGCAACTACAGCCAGTGCAACCCATCCTTTCTGAAGCATATCAAAAAATGCTGCAGAAGAATACTCCATTGGGTAATCGGCAAGCAGACAGCAGTATCAACAGCCTGAAGCATTCCTCTTTTATAAATGATGCAAACGGTTACTATTATTCTCAAGGCAGCAGTACACAAAAAATAACGGTAAAGGGAAATAAAATAAAAATATCGCCGTACGTTCATAAGCAGCTGGTCATTTCAGGTACCTATACAGGCTCTTTTACAGCTGTTTCAGCTAACAGGCAGCCGCAGTTGCAACAAGAGTATGCACAAGGCCGATCGCTGGAAGGTGCATTAGTGTGGCAAGGTGCAGAAACAAATGAGATCTTCAGCTATGGCCCACGGTTATCGCAGTTGGAATATGATGGACAGCCTTATCCTTATGATATTTATGGCAAGTTGGTACCAAAAGGTACAGGTAAACAGATCCAGGCAAGTGCTTACAACAACAGCATCCTGCAGCAGACCTATGAATGGAAACAACGACTTGTTGCCATGGCAGTATTGAGAGAAAACCATGTGCAGAAATACTACACAAAATTAACCGTAGCACAAAGCACCGATCAGCTGGTAATAAAGGATAATAAAAACAGTGGCCATACAATTGGCTTCACGGCCGGTGCCACGATCTTAAAAAAAATAAGCCTGGTGGCAGGTATTGAAAGCCATCAGCAGCATTTTACTAACGGAAACCGGAATGGGTTTTTAAACAGGGTCTTCCAGCAATCATTGGTAACACCGGCAAGCTTCTCAAATGGCCAGGGATTCACGCTCACGAATGAACAAAGAAGTTACAGCAATCAGCATGACAACCCATTATTCCTGTTAAACAAAACCAATCCATACAAGTACAGCAACCAGCAGGCGCAATTTTCGGCAGAATACAAAGGGAATAAGACTTCATTTAAAAGTATTTATACCGCAGCGCAGACCGGTATACTGAACGATGAAAGCTATCAGCCCGGCACCGTGTTCTTCTCTGCAGGTGTCAACAATTACCGGCAACAGGAAAATAAAATAAAAACACTCATCAACAGTTTCAACTACCGAAGTAGCTGGAGAAACAACTGGCAGCATACTGTCAATGCAAGCATCAACAATAACTGGGCATCTGTACAAGTTAATTATCCCGTGCAACCGGCCAACTACCACTGGAAAAGAAAGACCACGGATGCGGCATTTGAATACAAACTCCATTGGACCAGCAGGGGAAGTTTTGAAACAGGTATGTCGTTGGGCAATAACTTTTATTCATCTTCCACCGCCACAAAAATGTATGCATGGTTGCCTACCGCGGGTGTGTATGTGATATGGCGGCGTGTTTTACAAAATGGATATATAAGACTGTTTGCCAACACGAAAAGACTTGCAACGGAGCCCTCTCTTACCCAGTCTTATGCCGGAATTTCGACGCTTGAATGGAGAACCGAAGATGCCATGCGATTTTTGCCAGGTAAAGAAGTGAACCAATTTAACGGGCTTACTGCAGAAAGTCATACGAGCTACAATGCTGGTGTTGAATTCAACTACTCACATTGGCTGAACTTTAATGCCAATGTATTTGTAACCCATGTGAAAGATGGCATCTTCCCCACCCTGTCAGCAACTGGTATTGTGCTGAAGAACATGGCCGGTTACCAGAATTCCGGTATTGAGCTGCAGCTTTACAACCGGTTACGGCTAAACGATAATTATGGAAATTTCTTCTCCAATAGCCTCTCCTTCTTCCTGAACAGGAACACCGTAACAACTATTGCCAGCGGCTTTGAAAATAGTGCATTGGCTGGGTTTAGTAATGTACATAAGGCATTGGTAAAAGGCCAGCCGGTTGGGTCAATTGTTGGCGCTGACTATTTATACGATGAGCAGGGAAGAAAAATTATTGGTGCCGATGGTTTCCCAACAGCAGGCAACGATTTAAAGCTGATTGGCAACCCCGTTCCTGATTTCACGATGAAGCTCACGCAGTCACTGGCTTATAAAAGATTCAGTTTTGTAGTTGACTGGGAATGGCGTAAAGGCGGCGATATATGGAATGGCACCCGTGCTGCGCTTGACTATTATGGAAGGTCTGCTTCATCCGCAAAGCAACGAAACACGAAAAACTTTGTTTTTGAAGGTGTTACGGAAACTGGTGCTGTGAATACCGTCCCTGTTGATTTTTATAATCCTGCAAACCCAGTAGAACAAAACAGGTGGGTGAGATATGGCTATACCGGTATAGCAAAAGACTATATTGAAAAAGGAAGTTTTATAAAGCTGAACAATATAGCAGTTGCATACTCCATCCCCGTAAAAAAATGGCTTCGTAAAGTGGAGGTTACCGCTGCTGCCGGCAACCTGTTTATCTGGACTGCCTACAAAGGCGTTGACCCGGCACAGTTATTCTACGACCAGCCGGCAGCTGATGGGTTAGACTTTTTTAACCTGCCTTCATTAAAGCGTTACTCATTAACCGTTACTGTACTTTTCTAAATACCCATTGCTCAATTCAAACATTTGTTATGAAAAATATCATTGTTGCTGTTCTGTTATCAGCATGTACTCTTTTTCAAATGGATACAACTGCTCAAAATACTTCGTATGCTTATAACAAGGAAAAGATCTATGTTCACACAGATCATGTTTTTTACAAACCGGGTGATGTGATGTATTTTAAAATATACCTGGTAAATGGAGATGACCAAACTCCCTCTGCACAAAGCAGCAGTGTATTTACAGAGATCATCAGTCCATCTGGAACCATTGCAAAAAAAATAATCCTGAAAGTAACCGATGGTTATGCCGAAGGCAGCTTTGAGTTTGAAGAAAACACACCCGGTGGTATCTACAAATTAAGAGCCTATACCAGCTGGATGCAAAATGAAACAGGCAGTACTTTTTTTGTAAAAGAAATAACCCTCCAAAAATATATTGCTCCACGCATATTGATGAAGCTTGATTTTCCGCAAAAGGGTTACGGCGCCGGCGATCTGGTAACAGCTGACTTTAGTGTACGCAGCCTGGCCGATGAACCACTTAATTTCTATTCTGCGGAGTATACAGTCAGTTTGGAGGGCAAGGTGCAGGAAAATGGGAAATTTACAACAAATAACAAAGGCAAATACCAATTGCAATTCCGTTTGCCAAAGAATGTGCTGACAACCGACGCCTTGCTCAATATTTCTATGCAGTATGATGGATACACAGAAAATATCAGTCGCAGTATTCCCATCGTTCTAAATAAAATTGACCTGCAGTTTATGCCAGAAGGCGGTACACTGGTAAACGGACTGCAGCATACCATCGCCTTTAAAGCTATCAACGAATTTGGCAAACCTGTTGATGTTGCCGGGTATATAACCGATAAAAATGGAGATACTGTTACCCGCTATGAAAGCCTGAAATTTGGTATGGGAAAATTTTCGCTCCAGCCTGCAGAAGGAAACTTTTACACTGCACATATTACCAGGCCTGCCAACATCAGCCAGGCATATATGTTACCATCATCCGACAGCAGGGGTATACGGATAGGAATGAAAGAGGAAAATAACAAACTTATGTTGCAGCTTCAAAGCACCTATAGCAGAACAGTAAAAGTAGTGGCGCAAAGTAAAGGCATAGACCAGTGGACAGAAAGATTCGAACTGGCGGAAGGCATAAAAACTGTAGAAGTTAATAAAGAAATATTCCCTGCCGGCATTGCTCAATTTACTGTGTATGACGAAACAGGCAGACCTGTGGCGGAAAGATTGTTTTTTATGAATACGGATAAAAAACTAACGTTAACTATAACACCAGGTAAACAGCAGTACCTGCCCCGTGAAAAAGTCAGCCTCGTATTGCAAACCACAGACAGAGACAACAAACCTGTTCCTGCTAATTTATCACTGTCAGTAATTGATGATAAACTCTGGACAATGGCAGATGATAAACAACACAATATCCTCAGTTGGCTTTTGCTGGGCAGCGAACTGAAAGGAAAAATTGAAGAACCGTCTTTCTATTTTAAACAAGATGAACCTGCAGCCAAAGCATCCCTCGATCTGTTGATGCTGACGCATGGTTACCGCTACTATGATTTCATCCCTTATACGCTTGAACAAGGGAAACTGCGATTTACAGGCGACTTGGAAAATATGGTAAGCGGTTATATTTCCAACGTAAAAGGGGAACGCATCCCGGCAAAAATTTACCTGGTAAACCCGGTTTCCGGAAGCAAAGCAATCTATTCACTCACGGGAAAGGATGGCCTTTTTTTCTTTAGCAATCTGGAGTCCCATGTAAACTACAGTATCATCGCACAATCGCTGCATCCAAAAGAGCATATCAATATCAACATCACACAGCAGGGCCTGGGGCAGGATCCTTTTAAAGAAACTTCGTTATTTAAAAAAACTTCGGATGGTAAAGATGAAATGGCAGCATTGATTAAACCAGGTTTTAAACCAAAAACTTTTAGTGAGCAACAGCCAATAAATGAAGAAAATATATTTGGCGGCCAGCGATCATTAAATGAAGTAGTAGTCACCGGATATGGATTGGGCATGCAAAAGCGTTCAAGTTCAAGTGCCATCAATATTGTGAGAGCAGATGAACTTATTAACGTGAATTTACTTTCAAACACACTGGCAGGTAAAGTGGCCGGTGTAAGTATACAAACTACTGCAAATCCCGGAAACGGAGGATACATCAGAATACGTGGAACAAGTTCTTTTAACAGCTACAATGAGCCCTTGTATGTGGTTAACGGAATTCCGGTTTCAAAATTAGATCCATCTTTAAGCATCCATGACATTGAAAACTTGTATGTATTTAGAGATGCTTCCGCAACTGCGCTTTATGGAAGCAGGGCAGCCAACGGCGTCATTGTGATCAACGAAAAAAAGGCGTCCTATAATGGTACCCTAAAACTGGATTTTTTACCAAAATATTATTTTGCAACAAAATATTTTACCACTACCGGTACCGTATACACTCCTGTAAAAAAATTCTATGCCCCGCTGTATGAAAGCACAGAAACAGATACACGAAACGATTTCAGGGAAACCATTTACTGGAACCCTGTTGTACAGACAGATTCACAGGGCAAGGCTACGGTAACTTTTTATAACTCGGATGCCACTACAACTTTTAGGGCAGTGGCTGAAGGCACAGGTTACAACGGACTGCCGGGCAATGCAGAAAAAACCTACAGCAGCAAGGCGGCCATTGCTGCAGATATCAAAGTGCCACCCTACCTTACTACCGGAGACAAAGTATTGTTGCCTCTAACGGTTAAGAACAACAGCCTGGAATCAAAAAATTTTATAGTTGTAACAGATACCGTGAAAGGAATATGGTTTGACAAATTTGATAGCCGTTTTACCCTGGAAGCCGGCCAATCAAAACAAGTACTCATTCCTGCTTTGGCCATTACAACTGTAAAAGACAACATCTCCGTATGGGTAAAAACAAACGACAGCAGGCAGCAATTGATCTACCCGGTGGAAGTGGCACAAAAAGGATTCCCGGTGGTGACCACTATTGCTGGCACCAGCGACAAAAAAGACAGCTTCAGTATCAGCAAAGTGATACCCGGTTCCCTGCAAACAGAACTAAAACTGTTTAAAAGCGTGGAAGGGCAGCTGTTAGATGGCATAGAATCGATGCTCCGGGAGCCTGGTGGCTGTTTTGAGCAAACTTCCTCCACCACCTACCCCAATGTGTTTATTCTAAAATACCTGAAAGAAAGCGGGAAGTCGAACCCGGACGTTTATAAAAAAGCAATTGGTTACATCGAACGTGGATATAAAAGACTTACCGGATTTGAAACCAGCGAGAACGGATTTGAATGGTTTGGCAAAGCCCCGGCACATGAAGCACTAACCGCCTATGGTCTGCTGGAGTTTACCGACATGAAAGAATTTGTGCAGGTAGATCACAAAATGCTGCAGCGTACGCTTGCCTTTCTTTTAAAACGCAGAGATGGTAAAGGTGGTTTTAAAATTGCCAGTGGTGGCTATGACCGTTTCAGAAGTGTACCAAACAAAATCGCCAACGTATACATCGTGTATGCGGTGACGCAGGCAGGCGCAGGCAATCAATTTACCATTGAATACAATGCAGCCGTTAAGCAGGCAATAGAAAGCAATGATGCTTATCAAATGGCGATGATGGCATTGGCGGCAGATAATATGCACAACAAAGAGGATTACCAGCTGCTAATGAATCAGCTTAATAAACAGTATGCAGAAAAAAATATGAAATCAGAAACCAGCGTTGTCAATTCCCAGGACGCTTCTTTAAGGGTGGAGGTAAAATCTTTATATACTTTGGCACTTCTCCGCAGCCCTAAACCCGACCTGGCTGCTGCAGCCTCGTTGCTCAGCAGTATTATGAATGAAAAAAGCTATTATGGTTATGGTTCCACCCAGGCAACAGTACTGGCATTACAGGCGGTAGTGAATTACTCAAAAGCTGTTGGGAAACAATCAGCGGATATTGAAATAGAATTCACCCTGAATAACAGGAAGATAAACGAAAGTACGATGCCTGCAGAGGGACAAAACAATTTTGAAGTAAGATACAAAAACAACAATGAGCATATCCCCTACCAGTACGAAGTAAAATATTTTACTTACTCACCGCCCGGCAGCAAAAAATCTGTGCTGTCATTGCAAACATCGCTGCAAACCAATGAAGCCAGTGTTGGTGAAACGGTTCGGCTCAATGTTACCGTTAGTAACAAACAAAAAGATCTGCAGCCGATGGCCATTGCAAAAATCGGGATACCAGCAGGATTGAGTCTGCAGCCCTGGCAGCTAAAACAACTGGCAGAAGAAAATAAAGTGGCCTACTATGAAATATTTGACAATTACCTCGTATTGTACTGGATGGGTTTTGCCGCCGAAGAAACTAAGAACATAGAACTTGATCTTAAAGCAGAGATTCCCGGCACCTATGTGTCAAAAGCATCCAATACCTACCTGTATTACACACCGGAATATAAACACTGGAATGAGGGGTTGAGTGTAGAGGTGAAATAGTATTCAATAAAAAGGAAGAAGAGGGTGGTTTGCACCCTCTTCTTTTTAATTTTATCTTTTAGGTTTCTGACTAACATTGTTACACTGGAACAGTACCCCTGGTAGCATACTTACATTTTACACCGGAGGGTAATCACCATATTTCTGCCAGGTGCACTTATACCAGATGCAAAGACCCGGTAAAATTTATCGGTGATATTTTCTATGGCAAACTGTACGGTGGCATAAGTGTTCATTTCAAATACTGTCCGTGCATTATACGTGATCCAGGCTGGTGTATATCCATTGGTGACATCTGCGCTGTATTGATGATTATCCTCCCCTCTCAGGTTATAGTCTGCTGATGTCTTTGCACCATTATACAGGGCAAACAATTCACTTGTAAATTTCCCAAACTTTGCCAGTACACTGGTCTTACCAAAAACCGGCGCCACATGATCAAGCGGGTAATTGCCAGGAGACTCTTTTATTCTGCCGTAGGTATAATTTATAATAGATGAAAAAGAGAAATGCTGATCAAAGTGAGCAGCTATGTTTATACTTCCACCCATCAAATAAGCTGAATTCTTATTGACAACTGTAACTACCCTGCTCAAAGTGCCATTATAAAAAATATCCGGCGAGCCATTGAAAGTAGAAAAGTCAGTGCTTAATGCGTTATAATAATCGGTGTACCATACCGTGGCTCCAGCCTGGAATTTGTTTTGAATGGTTTTTGAAATGGAGAGTTCATAGTTGATCGTCTTTTCCGGTTTTACAGTGGGGTTAGGTACGATCAGAGTGCCACTGCCACTTTCAAAAACCTTGCTCATATCGTCCACATTGGGGGTACGAAAGCCGGTTGAAACCAGGGCGGCTATTTTCCAGCCTGCACCTGGCAGTAAAACAATTCCTAAATTTCCTGTAACGGCATTGGATGATTGACGCACATCTTTATAAGGAAAAGGAAAAAACGTGGTGTCATTGAACTGTGAACGCAGCCGGTTATGGCTGAACCTTAACCCGGCGTTGAACACAACTTTACCTGTTGCTTTATACAAGGCTGTTAAATAGGCCGCATAGGAATGTGTTTGGCTGCCACCATCGGGATAGCGGGTATCCAGAGCGCTTTTTACGCCGGTGCTGATATTTTCCCTGAAAGCTGCAGATGCCACATGATTGTAGGTAAATTCAGCACCATACCCGAATTCAAGTTTAGTGAGGCGCCTGGCAAAATCTGCATTCACGCTCACAATATCCAGTTTCTCTGTCCGGTGGTCCAGGTTATCGCTGCGGTAATTCCTGTTGTGACGGCTTTCTTCCACCTGCTGAAAGGCGGTTGTTACCCGCGCTTTATCATATACTGCGGAAGTTGGCAAATCTACCGTCCATGCTGCCAGCATCCGGCGTTGTGGTCCATAATACCATTGAGCACTCCTGGGACGCCCGTTTCCGTTAGTCTCAGTAAGCCTGTCATACCGGTCGATATCTGAAGTAGTGGAGTATTGAAAATTCAGCACTTGTTCTATACGCCCTGTTGTAAACAGAATTTTCTGCAACAGGTCATATTGCTTATAACCCGACTGAACCTGCTTGTTGACCTTACTGTTTGCGATCATTGAATCCTTACCGTTGATACGCTCCACATAAAAAGAACGTTTACCCCAGTTGGGATACCGGCTAAAATAACGGCTCCCCTGCGTGAGGTCTCCAAAATCAGAATAGGTAAAACTGGTGAGTGAAGCAATTTTTTTACCACCCACATTCAGGTCTGCATGGATGGTTTTTTCATTAGAGGCAGATGAATAGCGGGCAAAAGCATTGCCTCCCAGGTTAACATTCCCTGATGAATCAGCCAGGCGGGGCTTTTTTGTTTGAAAACTGATCACACCACCCAGCGCATCGCTGCCATACATTACGGATGAAGGCCCAAACAGCACTTCCATCTTATCAAGTATGGTGTTATCCATCGAAATAACATTCTGCAAATGACCTGCCCTGAATACAGCATTGTTCAACCGGACACCGTCGACCACGATCAAAACTTTATTCGCTTCAAAGCCTCTTATTAAAGGGCTTCCACCGCCCAACTGGCTTTTTTGCACCAATACACTACCCGTATGCGTGAGTAATTCAGCAGATGTTTGCTGGTTGTAAAAGGCGATCTTTTTGCTGTTGACAACCAATGCCTGCTGAGACAGGTATTTTTTTTGCTCTGCAAACTTAGTTGCTGCAATGGTGACTTCATTTAAATTTATTTCATTGAAAATACTGTCCAGTTCAGCCTTTTTGGTTTCCTGCGCCATCACATAACAGCAGCAGCATAACAAGCTTTTCAGGAGAAATAGCTTTCTCATGTATGTTAAAGATTTAGAAAATTCAGAATACACAGCCCCCGCTGCAGTGAGCAGGCGGCCGTGACAAGTTGAAAGAAAAGATCAGGTGTTACGTGGTGGTGGTTTTACGATATCCCTGTATTGAGTACAACCTTTATCCTGGTAGCTGCACCAGGTATACACAGTATTAAAAACAAACAGGTTGCTACAATCAATTGTATCTTCTGAATATTTACAGGAAGCAAATAAAAAAAGAAGTATGGTACTGCTGGCTTTTGAAGATGTCTCTTTTTTATCCAGGTAGTCGCGGATATGTTTTTTGAGCGCTTTTTCTTTAAGATCATATAACCCCCAGACAGTGATCTTATCCGCATGACGTTTTATTCTCTTGATATCAAATGGTTCACCATTTATCAATATCTCTTTGTCTTTTTTTAACCAGATCACCGACCCTTCACCGAGGGTTATTTCCTGCAGGTTTTCTTTTTCCATTCTTTCCTCCATTTCCAATTCAATCACTATTTTCCCAACAACCGAATACAGCGAAAACAGCAGGGGCAAACACACCAGCAGCAGCAGGAAAAGTATGGAACAGTTTTTTTTAGTCACACAATAGCTTTATTTAAATAAAAACGAAAATAGTAAAAATGAAAGGGTAACTCCCTATCCACTGCAGATGCATATGAATTTGATCAGGCATTATTCAAGGCACTTAAGTTTTGTACCATAAAAAAATGCCCTTTTTCAAGGGCATTAATATTGTAATCAATAAATTAAAAAAATGAATTGGCTTAAGGCCTTGGCTGCTGCTCTGGTTTTGGCATCAGCACTTTGCGGCTCAATTTATATTTGCCAGTCCTCGGGTCCACGTCCATCAATTTCACTTTCACCTTATCGCCTTCCTTAAACACACCATCCATTGTTTCTAAGCGTTTCCAGCTAATTTCACTGATGTGCAGTAAACCTTCTTTCTTTGGCAGGAATTCAACAAAAGCACCAAATTCTTTTATTCCTTTGATGGTTCCTTCATAGATGTCACCTATCACAGGCACCGCAGTAATACCACGTACCCATGCAGTTGCCCTGTCAAGCCCTTCTTTGTTTACGCTGAAGATGCTTACTTCACCTGTATTGCCTACTTCTTCAATATTGATAGTAGTGCCTGTTTCTTTTTGTATCTCCTGTATCACTTTACCACCTGGCCCGATCACTGCACCGATATATTCTTTATCAATCACCAGTTTGATCATACGTGGTGCATGTGGTTTCACATCTTCCCTGTGTGCCGGCATGCATGCATACATGGCATCAAGAATATGCAAACGGCCATTGCGTGCCTGTGCCAATGCCTGGCGCATGATATCCATGCTCAAGCCATCCACTTTAATATCCATCTGCACTCCACAAATACCATCACGGGTGCCCGTTACTTTAAAATCCATATCACCTAAATGATCTTCATCTCCTAAAATGTCAGACAATACAGCAAACTTATCACCCTTGGTGATCAAGCCCATGGCCACACCACTCACATGCTTTGGAAGCGGAACACCTGCATCCATCAACGCTAATGAACCAGCACAAACAGTTGCCATTGAAGAAGAACCATTTGATTCTAAAATATCACTTACCACACGAACGGTGTATGCATATTCTTTGCCAGGCATCATTTGTTTTAAAGAACGCATAGCAAGATTACCATGACCTACTTCTCTCCTGCCCACACCTCTCATCATTTTCACTTCACCAGTGCTGAATGGAGGGAAATTATAATGCAGGATGAATTTTGTATAATCCGATTTGTAAGCACTTTCCACCAGCAGTTCATCCAGTGGTGTACCGAAAGTAACGGTGGTGAGTGACTGTGTTTCGCCCCTTGTAAATAAAGCGGAACCATGCGGTGTAGGCAGGATACTTGTTTCCATATCCAGTGTGCGGATATCCTCTGTACCACGCCCGTCCAGGCGTTTACGGTCATTCAATATCATATCACGAACAACATGGTATTGCAGCTCACCGGTATAATGCCCGATCAGTTTTTTATCTGCATCAGGCAATTCTTCACCCAAGAATGTTTTTACTTCTTCGTGAAGTTTGGCAAAAGCCTCACTTCTTTCATGCTTGGCTGAAGCAGCACTTGCAATGGCATACATTTTATCTTTTGCAAAAGCAATGATCTTTTCATTCAGTTCTTCATTGCGGTAAGGTTTGGTGTACTCCCTTTTTGAAGTAACACCTGCAGCAGCCCTTAATTCCGCTTGCCCTTTTATCTGCAGACGAATAGCATCATGTGCCAGCTCGATTGCTTTTACCAGGTCTTCTTCCTGGCATTCTTTTGCTTCACCTTCCACCATCATGATGTTCTTTTCAGTAGCAGCAATGATGAATTCCAGATCAGCACCTGCCAGTTCTGAACGGGTTGGGTTGATGATGAACTGGCCATCTTTACGTGCAATACGTACCTCAGAAATAATTTCCTGGATGGGAATATCTGAAACAGCCAATGCAGCAGAGGCTGCTAAACAAGCCAATGCATCTGGTAATACTTCTGCATCACTTGATACCAACGAGATCAATACCTGCACATCGCAGAAATAATCTTCCGGGAACAAAGGACGCAGTGCCCTGTCGATCAAACGGCTTGTCAATATTTCATAGTCATTCAATCTTGCTTCTCTTTTAAAGAAAGAACCGGGTATACGGCCAGCAGAACCAAATTTTTCCTGGTAGTCAACTGACAGTGGAAAAAAGCTCTGGCCTTCTTTTGGTTCTTTATTGGCAACTACGGTAGCTAATAAGATACAGTCGCCCTGGCGAACTGTAACAGCACCATCGGCCTGGCGGGCCATTTTGCCGGTTTCAATAGTAACCATACGGCCACCGCCTATATCAAATGTTACTGATTTTGGAGTTAAACTCATCTTGTTTGTGTATTAGATTTTTAAAAAAATAGGGCCATTTAAGAAAACAGCTGCCGGAAGGTAAAATGAGAAAGTAGAAAGTTACCTGCAACGCAATCGTATTTAACCGGGCCCGTTGGGTTAGGGTTTCAGTAAAATAAAATAATTCCCAACCATAAAATCAGCTGGGAATTATTTCATTGAAACATCATGTGTAATTTATTTACGAAGGCCTAATTTTTCAATCAATGCCCTGTAACCAGTAAGATTGTGCTTGCTCAGGTAAGTCAGGAGGCGCTTACGCTGTCCTACCATCATCATCAAACCTCTTTGAGAAGAGAAATCTTTTTTGTTTGACTTCAGGTGGTCAGAAATGTGGTTGATACGCTCGGTCAGTATTGCTACTTGCCCTTCAATAGAGCCGGTGTTAGTGGCTTTTCCACCGAAGTCGGTGAAGATCTTAGCCTTTTTTTCAATTGTTAAGTGAGACATCTCTTTTTTTTTAACTTCTTTGTTAAATTGCTTTTTTTATTTCGGCTGCGAAAGTAATCCAAAAAACTCAATTTTACCTTGTTTCAACGGATTTTTTGCTAAAAAAATGGGCGGGCAGGCAGTTAATCTCCGATATTCAGCCATATTTGCCGATAAGCATGACCATTTACCTTACAGTTACCAACGATTTGACTTACGACCAGCGCATGGCGAGGGTCTGTGGATCGCTTGCTGCAGCAGGATACAATGTGGTGCTGGTTGGAAGGAAAATGCCCGGTTCGAGACCTTTGAAAGACACTTTCTACAAACAACAAAGACTTCATTGCTGGTTTCAAAAAGGCAAAATGTTCTATATTGAATACAATATCCGGCTTTTCTTTTTCCTGCTGATTAAAAAGATGGATGTTGTGTGCGCTGTTGACCTCGACAGTATCCTCCCCTGCCTGTTTGTTTCTAAAATTAAAAAGATACAAAGGGTATATGATGCACATGAACTTTTTTGTGAGATGAAGGAAGTGGTTACCAGGCCGGGCATTTATCGGTTTTGGAAAAAAGTAGAAAAATATGCATTACCACAATTTAAACATGCATACACTGTAAACCAGCCCATAGCGGATGAGTTTTATAAGATGTATGGGATAAAGTATGGGGTGGTGAGGAATGTGCCGGTGTATAATAAGAATGTGGTTCGTGAGGACACGAACCACGGCGGCGTGTTTATTTTATATCAAGGCGCAGTAAACGAAGGACGGTGCTTTGAAACATTGATACCAGCCATGAGGGAGGTGAATTGCCAGTTGATTGTATGTGGCGATGGCAATTTTATGCAACAGGCAAAAAAACTGGCTATTGATAATAATGTGCAGGAAAAGGTGACATTTAAAGGAAATATGGACCCGGATGCTTTAAGAAGCATAACCGCTGCTGCTTACCTTGGTATCAACCTCGTTGAAAATAATGGATTGAGTTTTTATTTATCTCTTGCCAATAAATTTTTTGATTATATACATGCTGGCATTCCACAGCTATGTGCGGGCTATCCTGCTTACTCAGAAATTAATGAAAAACATGAAACAGCAGTGTTGATAACTGACATGAGTTCTAAAAACATTGCCCTGCAACTGAACAATTTGTTGCAAAATGAAGTTTTGTATAAAAGATTGAAGGATAACTGCGCTGAGGCCAGTGCAATCTATAACTGGCAAAACGAGGAAAAAATATTATTGAACTTTTACAAACAATTACTTGGATAAACACCTGCATATTGTAACACTCGACGTGCCTTATCCTGCGGATTATGGCGGTGCTATTGAGCAGTTATATAAGATCAAATGGCTGCACCAGCTGGGCGTAAAAATTCACTTGCATTGTTTTACTAAAAGCCGGCCTGCAGCGGCGGAGCTTAACCAGTTTTGTGAATCAGTGAACTATTATCCCCGTAAAACAGGTTTTAAAAGGTTCCCCATTTTTACACCCTATATAGTTGCGTCACGCAGTGAACCTGCGTTGCTGGCAAACCTGCAGAAAGATAATTACCCTATACTCTTTGAAGGCATTCATACCACTTTTTTACTCCAAACGAATTTGCTGAAAGGACGACAAATTTTTGTAAGGCTCCACAATTGTGAATACAGGTATTATGCACAGTTAGCAAAGCATGAAAAGAATTTTTTGAAGCGGTTATATTTTAATTACGAAAGTTTTTTACTCCGTAAATATGAACAGCGAATCGCCAAACGATGCGCTTTGCTGGCCATGAGCGAAAGCGACCTGGATATTTTTGTAAAAGAATTCAAAGCAAAAGATATACAGTTTATTCCTGCTTTTGTAGGCTGGGAAGAAGTAACAGGTCCTGAAGGAAAGGGCTGCTATTGCTTGTACCATGGTAATTTATCTGTAAATGAAAACGAAGCAGCAGCGGCCTGGTTACTGCAAAATGTTTTTGATAAATCAGGTCTGCCTTTTGTAATTGCAGGTAAATCGCCTTCTGCAGCTTTAGAAAAACTGGCACATGAAAACGAACATACCTGTTTGGTAGCCGACCCTGGGGAAAAAGAGCTGCAGGACATGATTGCCAAAGCACAGGTAAATGTGCTGCCTTCTTTTAACAATACAGGTATTAAATTAAAACTGCTGAATGCTTTATACAGCGGACGGCATTGCCTGGTAAATACTGCCGGTGTGGATGGCAGTGGACTGGAAAATATTTGCACTGTTGCCAATGATGGACCATCATTTAAAAAAGCCGTTACTGAGCTGTACGATGTTTCTTTTAATGAAGCTGAGGTGGAAAAAAGAAAAGTCCTGCTGGCAGGACTTAACAACAATAAATTAAATGCTGAAAAAATAATGCGTTTGTATTGGCCTGATTAAAAGGATTTGAGCCGCAGATTCGCAGATTATTTAGTTATACCATTTCATCTGCCGATCGTTTCTATACTTACATACTCACCCTTGCATTGTCCCACACCTTACCAGCTTCCGTCTTGATTGTTCTTGCAGGAAATTTATTGATCACAATATAATCATGCGTGGCCATTACAATGGCAGTTCCATAATCACGGCTGATATGAAACAGGAGCTGCATTATCTCATCACTTGTTTCAGGATCAAGGTTACCGGTTGGTTCATCTGCCAATATCAGTTTGGGCGAATTCAATAATGCCCTCGCTATATCAACCCTTTGCTGTTCACCACCACTTAATTCAAATGGCATTTTAAAACCCTTTGTTTTCAACCCAACTTTATCCAGCACATCGGCTATCTTTTCATCCATCAGTTTTTCATCTTTCCAGCCGGTGGCTTTTAATACAAACTTCAGATTCTCATTTACATTCCTGTCTGTCAACAATTGAAAATCCTGGAACACCACACCCAGGTTACGGCGCAGGTAAGGCACCTTCTTCCAGTCCAGTTCACGAAGGTTGTATCCTACCACCCAGCCTTCACCATTGATCAATTCGAGATCGCCATATAAAGTTTTTAAAAGGCTGCTTTTACCGGTACCGGTTTTACCAACCAGGTATACAAATTCACCCTTATCCACTGAAATGTTTACGTTACCAAGAATAAGGTTGCTGCCTTGGTAAATGTTTACGTTCTTTAATTCTATGATGGCTTGAGACATGTATGCTATGGGTTTAGCGTTTTTTTATTTGTAACGACTGGGCAAAAGTAAAGGTTCAATAAAACTTAAGGAAATGTATTTATACAAGTATTGTTAAAAAACAGGGCCGTCAAAAATTATTTACAGGCCAGGTTGCATGCCCAGCAGTGGAAATCAGCCTATATTTGGCCGCACAATCCTCTATATAAATGAGTCTTATAAAGATTATAAAAAAGCTATTGCCCGACAGTTTAATTTATATGCTGAAGAAAAACAGGCAGAAAGCAGTATGGAAAAAATATGACCAGCTTTCCACTAAAGATGTTTTTACAAAAATATACAGTGAGAATGTATGGGGAAAAGACCAAACTGACCCCGGTTCTTTTTTTTCGGGCGGTGGTTCACATGATCCAGCTCAGATTGAACCTTATATCGCTGCAGTAAACAAATTCATTTCAACGCTTGGCAGCAAACCTGATGTAATGGATATTGGCTGTGGTGATTTCAATATTGGGGCACAAATAAGAAGTGCCTGCAACAGGTATATTGCGGGTGATATAGTAGATGGGCTGATAGCACAAAACAGAATAAAATTCAATAATGCCAATGTAGACTTCCGGGTTTTTGATCTTACCAATGAAGCATGTGAAAAAGTGGATATTATTTTTGTGCGGCAGGTGCTGCAGCATTTATCAAATGACGACATCCAAAAGGGTTTGAAAAATATCATTCCTTATTGCAAATACCTGGTGCTAACCGAACACTGCCCTGAAAAAGAAAACTTTAAAAAGAACCTCGACAAACCTACCGGGCCGGATATAAGGGCACTGTTTAACAGTGGTCTTGACATTACGGCGCCACCCTTTAATTACAACCTTCCTTGTGAATGTATTTGTGAAGTACCGGATGCAGTGGGAAGTATTAAGACGTATGTTTACAGATGTAGCTGACAAAAATTGTACACTCATCCTGGTCGGGAACTATTCACTGCTGCGGAAGGCGTGCGGCTTTCTATCATTAACTTCCAGTCTTCGATTGGTTATTCTTTACACCCATTGTTATAAACTTCAAAAATACTGTTAAGGTAATTGGGGTTTTTCTTAATTGCCTTCCGCATTTGCTTATTGCTAAGGTCCGCCATTTCAACAGCGAGCGGGCAATCTTCCATTAATTTTTTAAAGTCGCTCTGCCCGGCGCATGGCAGCAAAGGCCCATCTTCCCCTTTTTGTGCATAATGGTCGGTACGGGTATAACTGCGTGTTCTTGTAAATCCGGTATTAGTAGTTGATGTAGTGGTTACTTCAGTAAATTCAACATACAGGTTTATTCTTGGCCCATGCACAATACGTTTAATATACTCATTGCCCTTTCTTATATAATAAGTGTTGCCACTTCTGTAACCTTTCACTTCTGTTATTTTAAACTTCTGCTCATCAACTTTTATCTGGTCTTTTGCCAATAAGCCGGATTTCCAACTGATTTTGTCACCGTGGATCTTTTCACCGTCATTTTTAACAAGGTAATGTCCATCCTCGGCTCTATCCTCTTTACTGCTACTATACTGAAAAGCGCCATAGTGAATCCTGTTTACTTTGGAGCCGAGTGCTAATAGAATAAACAATGCTACTGTGCAGGCAGATAAGGTGTTTTTTAAGGATTTGTGTTGCATGAATAGTGTTTTTGGAATGTATGTTTAAAATATTGGTTTAGAAAAACAGCGCCTGAAAAGGAAAGGGAATAAACTGCTATATCCCACCAATCGCCGGTACCAGGAACGATGTGTTTGTATTGAAAGATTTCAAATCCAACTGCTGCCACAAACATCACTGCCAGCCATGCTACATTGACTTCCCTATGCCAGATTATAAGTATGGAAGAAGCAAAAGCATAAGCCCATAAGGCATCAGGAAAATAGTTTTTTATAAATGGGGAAACATCCGCCGCTAATAAATATATTATTGCACCAGCCAGTACAGGCAGGGCAATATTCAGGAATACATCCTTGGTTTTAAAGAGTTTCATCGAAATACAATTATAGTAAAAAAATCAACTGGTTTATTTTAAACAGGAACAGCAATGTGGATAACTAATTATTTAGTTTTATAACTAATTTTATAGTTTAGCATTTCAACCAGATCTTGTATGCAGAAAATATTAACCAAGGCAGAAGAACAGATCATGCAGGTACTTTGGAAACTGGACAAGGCATTTTTAAGAGAGATCATAGATGCGTTGCCTGAACCCAAACCACACAACAATACCGTTGCCACCATTATCAAAATCTTAATTGAGAAAGAATTTGTAGCGGTGAATGTATTTGGCCGGATGCATCAATACTACCCGCTTGTGGCAAAAGAAGCATATACAAAAAACAGTATGAAGACCCTGGTAAAAGGATATTTTGAAGGCAGTTTCAGCAATGCGGTTTCGTTTATGGTTAAAGAGAAAAACCTCAGTATTGAAGAACTTGAATTGTTACTGAAGCAACTGAAGAAAAATAAATAAGCTCATCCTTTAAAATATTTCACAATGACAGCAGCTGTATGGTTTATTGTAAAAGCGAGTCTTTGTTCAGGCTTATTAATAAGCTATTACTGGTTCTTCCTGCGAAACAGGGGGTTTCATTCTTTTAATCGATTTTATTTATTGGGTGCAGTGATTGCTTCCCTGTGCATTCCACTGATAAAAATTGAATGCTGGCAGCAGCTGCCAGATTCCGGCACCAATGTAATTCAGTTGTTGCAGGCTGTAAACGGAACCGGGGAGCATGCTGATGAACCGATACCTGCCGCCGAAAACAATACGTGGAGTATGCTGCAGTGGGCATTGATGACTTATGTAAGTGTGAGCAGTGTATTGTTATTTGCATTTGCCCGTTCGCTCTATACAATCAAAAAGCTGGCAGCTAAAAAACCTGTTAAAAAGTTAGCGGGCATTTCCCTTATTAATACGTCGGAAAAAAACGCACCCTTTTCATTCCTGCACTTTATTTTCTGGAACAGCCGTATTGATATCGATTCTGCCAATGGGAAACAAATTCTTGAACATGAGATAGCGCATGTAAAAGGCAGGCACAGTTACGACAAGATTTTTATTAACCTGGTTCTTGTTGTGTGCTGGTGCAATCCCTTTTTCTGGCTGATAAAAAAGGAACTGGGCATGATTCATGAATTTATTGCCGATAAAAAAGCTGTTGCCGATAATGATACCTCCACCTTAGCAGCGATAATTTTACAAGCCGCCTACCCTCAACATAACTTTCAACTCACTAACAACTTTTTCCATTCACCTATAAAAAGACGCTTCAACATGCTTACAAAAAACAACAACAGAACAAATTATTTCAGCAGGATGCTGGCCTTGCCTGTACTCCTGTTTGTATTTGCTGCTTTTACTTTTAAAACGGTTAAACAGCAACCCATTTACAAGGGAGAAAAAACAATCGTGGTAATAGATGCCGGTCATGGTGGCAAAGATCTTGGTGCTGCCGGTGCTGGAAATATTTATGAAAAAGATCTGGCACTTGCCATTGTAAAAAAAATAAAAGCAATCAACACGAATAATAATATTGAGATCATCCTCAGCAGGGAAACTGACATCTATCAATCACCACCGGAAAAGGCAGCCTTTGCAAATAACGCCAATGCAAAACTCTTAGTTTCCATTCATATTGCTGCAACAGCAGAGCCTGCTACCGGCAACTCCGGATTGGATGTATATGTGTCAAAAGACAATTTCCCGAACTCATCAGAGAGTAAAGTACTTGCATCTGCTTTTATAGAAACTTTTAAAACAAACTATTCGCTTCCGGTTAAAGAGAAGCCCTTACAAAGAGAAAAAGGTATCTGGCTTTTACAAGCTTCCAATTGTCCTGCTGTATTAATTGAGCCGGGTGTTATAACCAACAAAAAAGACCTTGCTTTTATTCAGTCAGAAAAAGGCCAGGAAACAATTGCGCAGAATGTATTAAAAGGAATAGAAAAATACCTGACGGCAACGGCAGTTGAAAGCACTTTATCTCCCACGAAAGAGAATGAGGAAATAAAAACAATTACTGGCACTGCAGACAAAAGAGCTTTGCTGGTAATCGACGGTAAAAAAAGCGGCAGCCTGGAATCAATGGAGAAAAAACTGAAAGAACTGAATATCGATATAACTGAACTTGAACTTTCTGCAAGCATCCACTGGCTTGAGGCTGCAGAAGCAATTGCTAAGTATGGTGACAATGCAAAGTTTGGTGCAATTGAAATAAGTAATGTACAGGTTAAAGCTGTAGCCGTATTATAGATAAATTTCAAACATCCGAAGTTTTTAAAACTCCGGATGTTTTACGGGTATTACATTTTTATAAACCTTCCATATTCCATTTCACTGTTTTTATAAATGGCTTTTAAAATATAAGTTCCTCTTGCAAGATTGGAGATACTAATTTGCTGTCCGCTGTTGTATTTACTTAAAGTTTTTATTACCTGCCCATCAACAGATAGAATTTGAATTGATTTAATAGCAGCATTGTTCTTTGTAAAAACATACACAGCATCATTAGCAGGATTGGGTGCAATGGTAAAGCCAGTTTTTTTATCAAATTTCAACACACGAATTTCCGAATAGGCAAAGCTGCCGTCTTTATCCATCATTTTTATGCGGTAGAATGCAGTACCGTTTACTTGTTGATGAACATATTTGTAATTGCTGTTAGAACCATTTGCACTGATGATTGATATGCTTTGAAAATTGCTGCCGTTTTTACTGTATTCTAAAACATATTTATCTGCATTTATTTCTTCCGCAGATTGCCAATTTAAAACAGCGTCATTGCTTTGAGCAACACAGGTAAAATTTGATAACTTTATTGGAACAACACCAAACACTTTTGGCGCACATAAATTCATGGGGGCAATGGTGGGGTTTATTTGGGTAAAAACATTTCGTTGGATATTGGGGAGGTTCATCCAGATACTGCCAAATGTTGCAGAATGATCGCTATAGCCACTTTGCCCCGAAGCCCATAATGTGTTATCAGTTTTTAAAATGTAACTAAAATTTTCCCCTGCAAAAATATCTACTGCATTTGTTGCTACCAATACAGGAGTTAATTTAGTTATTGTATCACCACATCCCAATTGTCCATGAAAATTTTCTCCCCAGGCATATACATTATAATTTGTATCAAGCGCCAAACAATGCAGTCCATCATTATTGGCAGAAAGTGCAATAATGGGTGATGCTGCCTGGGGGAAAGTAATTTTGGTTGGATTAATAGAGTTACTATTTGGGGGGCTAAAAAAAAAACTTCGCCTTGTGAGTTTAAAGCGTACATGGCTTCAGCATTCCCCTTAATATCAATAATATTCCTCAAAGTTTCTATTTTTTCCGGAATTGTTATACTTGTACCCGGAAACAAATATTTACTACCAGTAACACTAACAGTACTGTCTGCAAGCAAGATGAATGTTGCGGCATTCAGAAGGTAGCCTACTGCTATGGCTCTTACAGCATTGCTAACTCCTATCATTTGAACTGCGGTAGTTATAGGTGAATCAGATACAGTGCCATTGCCTAATTCACCAGCCATATTGCGTCCAACACCCCAAACTGTATGATCATTCTTTACAAAAACAGCGTGGCTAATCCCCCCATCCGCAAATTTTACATTGGTTAATACCTGTGCCGGACTAGAAAAACCTGAATTAGGAAAATTTCCCCATACCCAGGCTGTGCTGTCGTTTTTAATGGCTGCAGAAACATAGCCGGTAGTATAGAATTTGATATTTTTCATCCCAGTTGCGGCAACAGGAGCTACAGCAGGATTGGTTGTACCATCAGCCAGTTCACCATTTCCATTATATCCCCATCCATATAACTGGTTACTGTCTCCACAAACCGTAAAAGCACTATATGCCCCTACCTGGTAATTATGCGGCTTATACCAGCCTCTTCCCCCAAAGCCATCACCCACCATGGAGTTTTGGGCAAATAAATAATTACTGAAGAATAGGAATGCAGTTAAAAAAAATAAAGATTTTCTCATAAATAGGAATCTGTAAGGCTAATTTTAAAGATGGTCTGGTACTGTAAAATACGCAGAAAAAAAATCCCCTCCAAAACTGAAGGGGAGTGAATTCTCAGACTTCCGAAGTTTTAAAAACTTCGGAAGTCTTTACAAGATCACAAAAGGGTTATTGCCAAACACATCATCATCCTTATCAAAACCCATTACTCTTTTCAGGTAACAATACCAATGTTTCATTCTTACTTGCATAAGCGTTTTCATTTTAATTGTTAAGTGAATAGTTGAATATAAAAGCATCATCAAACTTCCGAAGTCTTGAAGACTTCGGAAGTTTTGAGGACTTCGGAAGTTTTTCAAACACAAAGCCCCGAACATACATGCTCAGGGCTTTGTTATTTTTTTAAAGCCCTTTCAGGCTGCGGAATTAATATCCACCCATGCCACCCATATCAGGAGCGCCATGTGAATGTGCTGCTTCTTCTTTTGGTTTGTCGGCAATTACCGCTTCGGTAGTCAGCAACATACCGGCAATAGAAGCTGCGTTTTCCAAAGCTACACGGCTCACTTTAGTTGGATCAATTACACCAGCTTTAAAGAGGTTCTCATAGGTTTCAGTTCTTGCGTTGAAACCATAATCACCTTTACCTTCTTTAATTTTTTGTACCACGATTGAACCATCGATACCTGCATTCTCAGTCAAGGTGCGGATAGGCGCTTCCAAAGCACGGCGAACAATTGCCATACCTGTTTGCTCATCAGCGATCTGGCCTTTAACTTTTGGCTCTAATGATTCAATTGCACGGATATAAGCAACACCACCGCCAGGAACAATACCTTCTTCCACAGCAGCCCTTGTAGCGTGTAATGCATCATCCACACGGTCTTTCTTCTCTTTCATTTCTACTTCTGTAGCAGCACCTACATACAGTACCGCAACACCGCCAGCTAATTTAGCCAAACGCTCTTGTAGTTTTTCTTTATCGTAGTCAGAAGTTGTGTTTTCAACCTGTGCTTTTATCTGGTTAACCCTTGCAACGATATCGGCTTTTTTGCCTTTACCACCAACAATGGTTGTATTGTCTTTATCAATTGTTACAGAAGCAGCCTGGCCCAATGTTGTAAGGTCAGCACCTTCTAATTTATGACCCAGTTCTTCGCTCACAACAGTACCAGCCGTTAAAATGGCAATATCTGTCAGCATTTCTTTTCTCCTGTCACCAAAGCCAGGAGCTTTTACTGCAGCTACTTTAATAGTGCCACGTAATTTGTTTACCACCAATGTAGCCAATGCTTCTCCTTCCAGGTCTTCTGCAATGATCAGCAATGGACGGCCGCTTTGAGCAACTTTCTCAAGAATATGCAGAATGTCTTTCATTGCAGAGATCTTCTTATCATAAATAAGAATGTATGGGTTCTGCAATTCAGCCTGCATTTTTTCGCTGTTGGTTACAAAGTAGGGAGATACATATCCACGGTCGAACTGCATACCTTCTACAATATCAACTGTTGTATCTGTACCTTTTGCTTCTTCAACGGTGATCACACCTTCTTTACCCACTTTCACAAACGCTTCTGCAATCAGTTTACCGATTGTTTCATCGTTGTTAGCAGAGATGGTGGCTACCTGCTGAATTTTTTTGCTGTCGTTTCCAACAGTCTGAGACTGTGCTTTCAGGTTTTCAACAACCAATGAAACCGCTTTGTCAATACCACGTTTCAGATCCATTGGGTTGGCACCTGCAGCTACCATTTTCAAACCTTCGCTGATGATTGACTGAGCCAAAACAGTAGCAGTAGTAGTACCGTCACCTGCAATATCTGCAGTTTTAGAAGCTACTTCTTTCACCATCTGGGCGCCCATATTCTCAATAGCGTCTTCCAGTTCAATTTCTTTTGCTACAGTAACACCATCTTTAGTTACCTGTGGTGCACCAAATTTTTTCTCAATAACTACGTTACGGCCTTTGGGTCCGAGAGTTACTTTTACAGCGTTGGCCAAAGTGTCCACGCCTTTTTTCATTTTATTTCTTGCTTCGATGTCGAAGTATATCAGTTTTGCCATAATAAATTAATTTGATGATTTTAATGATTTGATAATTTGATAATTTGGTAATTTGATGATTTGCTGCCCATCGGCACATTTTCAAATCTTCAAATCATCAAATTAAACGATTGCCAGAATGTCGCTTTCCCTCATAATAAGGTATTCGCTTCCTTCGATCTGTATCTCCGTTCCGGCATATTTACCATACAGTACCGTATCGCCGGCTTTTACTGTTACAGGCTCGTCTTTTTTACCGGGACCAGCCGCAACTACTACACCACGCTGTGGTTTTTCTTTTGCAGTGTCTGGTATAATGATACCACCAGCAGTTTTTTCTTCGGCAGCAGCCGCTTTCACAATTACCCTGTCATGCAATGGGGTAATGCTTACTTTTTTTGCCATAATCGTATTGATTTTTGTGTTTTGATTTTTAAATAAACGCCTGAGAAGACAGGCAACAGCCATCAACGAATATCGTACCAGCAATATAAAAGAGCATTCTTGTCAGTTTTTGCTGAAAAAAGTAACGGGATCTTTTGGTAATGGTGAAAAATAGTCAGTTTATGCAACCGGCCTGCCACAAATGTTGTCAGCTTGAAAAAATAGCGCATGAAAAAAGTTGTTGCAGGATTATTCTTTATAGTCATAATTATCATCGGATGTTCAAAAAACAAGGGAACTGAAACACCTGCCACCATTTTGTCGGCCAGGTATGCTTGTGGTACCGGTTGTGAGGCCGCCGCTTTTGTGGTAAAATCTTCCGCAGACAGTACCCTTTACCTGCCTTCAAACCTTCCACCAGCCTACAAAGTACACAACCTGCCGGTAATAGTTGATTTTACAAGAACGGGCGAATTTCCCGAACCCAATAAAGGCCCTGATGCAGAGATAATCCGCATCAACAATATTTACCAGTAAAACCGGCTTTGTATATTGCCAGTTTTAATAGCGCTTCCCAGTAAGGGGTATAAAAGGTTGGAAACCCTGCTGCTATACCCTACATTTGCAGCCAGAATTTAAGACAGCATGATCAGCAGGAGAAATATAAGGGTGAAAGTGATGCAGACACTTTACACATCAGACAGTATCAGTAAAGATATCAGTGTGGCAGATGCTCAAAAGCTGTTACGCAAACAATTTGAACAAACCCGGCATCTTTTTTTATACCTCACCTGGTTTTTGACCGAAGTTGCCCGTTATGCAGAAGCTGACGCCGCAAAAAAGGCTGGAAAACATTTACCATCTGCGGCCGACCTGAATATCAATACTAAAATAGCAGGTAACGAATTACTGTGGAAAATAATGGAAGAAGCCAGTTTCAAATCTGCTGTCGGCGACATCAAACCTCAGTATATCCTTGATGCCAACCTGCTGAAGAAAACATACGAATCATTAACCGCTTCAGAAGAGTATAAAGAATATATCAGCATCCTGGCAAGGGATAAAAAAGCGGAGAAAGAGATCCTTCAGTTCATCTTTACCGACCTGATGCTGCCCAATGAAGATTTCATCAGTCATATAGAAGAACATTTCATCAACTGGGATGATGATGCAGAAATGATGAATGTATTGATGCAGAACTGTTTGCAAAAACCGCAGCATTTCAATTTTAATGAAATGGTAAGCAAGGAAAAAATGGACTTTGCTAACGGCCTGCTGGCGACTGTGATAGATAAGAAAGAAGTGAGCATGGAATTGCTGAAACCAAAATTAAAGAACTGGGATGCAGAGCGTATCGCCGCACTGGATCTCATCATTATACAAATGGGTATTTGTGAGTTCTTGTTTTTTGAAACCATCCCGACAAAAGTTACCATTAACGAATATATTGACCTGGCAAAGGAATACAGCACGCCACAAAGCGGCCAGTTCATCAATGGTATTTTAGATAATATTCATAAAGAACTAACGGTGCAGGGTAAGATACAGAAGAAGAGTTTTAAGAATAGTACTTTGTAGGCTGGAAGGTTTAAGGTTTAAAGTTTAAGGTTAGAGGTTAGAGGTTTAGAAGTTTAGAAGTTTAGAAAGTTTAGATGTTTAGTTTATGAAAATGTATTTCGTGTTTTTTGCTGCATCACTGGTTTTTATTAGTTGTGATGTGAGAAGAAATGACAGGATTGCAGACGATTCCCTTGTAAAGGAAGAAAAACAAAAGAAGCAGCAACAGGAGAGGATAACCAGCGCACTGAAAGACACCACTACGGTGCAGTTGATCGACAGTGTATTTGATTTTGGAACGGTGAAAGACGGAGAAGAAGTAATACATAGTTTTAGTTTTAAAAATACCGGCAACAAACCCCTGGTAATTATGACCGCCCAGGCTACTTGCGGTTGTACTGTACCGGAGAAGCCGGAAGAACCCATCAGGCCGGGAGAAACAGGCATGATAAAAGTGGTTTTTCATTCAAAAGACAGGGTTGGGCAGCAGGAAAAAACCATCCGGGTTACCTCCAATGCAAGACCGGAGTTTGGGGTGCTGTTGTTAAAGGGGGTTGTGGAGAAAGTGAAGTAGCAAGGGGCAATAGTCAATTGGCAATAAGCAATATTCAAAAGCCAATTAACCAGGAAGCAATGGGCAATCTCCAAAAAGGCAAAAGGTAAATGGTCGAATACCGAATAACAAATACCGAATAGTGAATCGAAACTAATTTTCAACAATCAAACAATATACAATGGAATTACTTGGAATTTTTTTACAGGCTCAACCGAGCGGTTTTGGTGGTGGCACCGGCCAGTTAATATTTTTAGGTCTGATGGTATTGGTGTTCTGGATGTTTATGATCCGGCCGCAGGCAAAAAAAGCAAAACTGCAAAAGACATTTATCAACGACTTGAAGAAAGGCGATAAAGTGGTAACCATTGCCGGTATACACGGCACCATCAATAAAGTAAATGAAGACAGTACGATCAGCCTTGAAGTTAGTCCTGGTAGTTATTTAAAAATAGAAAAAAGCACCATCAGCATGGAAATGAGTGCTGGGTTGAATAAGGCAGTGGAGAGCAAATAGTCGATTGTCAATAGTCAATTGTTAAGAGGGCAAAAGTGCAATAGGACAATAAGTTATATTAAAAACCCAAAAGTGATCGAGTGCTTTTGGGTTTTTCTTTTAGGTACATTTGAACGACTTAAACGACTTAAACGATTTGAACGACTTAAACGATTTAAACAATTTGACCTTATGCTCAGAATAGGACTAACCGGCGGCATCGGCAGTGGCAAAAGCACGGTGGCTAAAATATTTGAAACGTTGGGCATACCGGTGTATTATGCGGATGATGCCTCCAAAAGATTATTGAATGAAAACGACGTCTTAAAGAAAGAAATAGAAAAACATTTTGGAAAAGAAACCTATCAAAACGGCGAGTTAAACCGGAAACACCTCTCCTCCCTGGTTTTTAACAACGCTGAAAAGTTAGCACTGCTTAACTCGATCGTACACCCGGCTACTATCAAAGATGCGGAAGACTGGATGCAAAAACAGGCAGCACCCTATGCCATCAAAGAAGCAGCACTGATATTTGAAAGCGGCTCACAGGAACATTTGGATAAAGTGATCGGCGTGTATGCACCGGTAACCATCCGTATTAACCGGGTGATGCAAAGAGACAAGGTAAGCCGTGAAGAAGTGGTGAGCCGGATGAACAAACAAATAAACGAAGAAATAAAGATGCGGCTATGCGATTACGTTATTACGAATGATGAGCAGCAATTAGTGATACCACAGGTGCTGGACATTCATGAAAAATTGCTGGGACAAACGGCTCAGCTTCAAACAGTATAGCTTCTTATAAAATCCACTGCCTTCATCATATCCTCCCTCAGTATCCTGTCGGCCTCATTAAAAGGCACTTCTTTTCTGAAAGCGGTCACCAGTTCTTCAACCACCACAGAACTTTTTAAAGGCCGGCGGAATTCAAGCGCCTGTACTGCTGTCAGTAATTCAATGGCCAAAACCTTTTCAACATTATCAATTACCCGTTTACACTTAGTGGCGGCATTGGCGCCCATACTTACATGGTCTTCCTGGTTGTTGCTGGAAGAGATGGAATCCACACTGGAGGGCGTACACAATTGCTTGTTCTCACTTACAATACCTGCTGCTGTGTATTGGGGTATCATAAAACCCGAATGCAGTCCGGGCTGTTTGATCAAAAATAAAGGCAACCCATGCTGGCCGCTGATCAGCTGGTAGGTTCTTCTCTCCGAAATATTAGCGAGCTCACTCATGGCAATACTTAAAAAATCAAGCACTAACGCCAACGGTTGCCCGTGAAAATTACCACCGCTTACAATAATATCTTCTTCGGGGAAAATATTTGGATTGTCGGTAACCGAATTGATCTCTTTGATGAAAACACTTTGTACATAATCAAAAGTATCCTTTGTAGCTCCATGCACCTGCGGCACACAACGAAAAGAATAGGGATCCTGCACCTGTGACTTTTTTTGTGCAAGGATGGCGCTGCCACTTAATAAGTCTGTTATTTTTTTTGCAGTATCCACCTGCCCTTTGTGCGACCGCACGGAATGAATCTTTTCATGCAGCGGGCTTGCCACACAATCAAATGCATCAAAGGAGATAGCTGCGATCATACCTGCCCAGTTTAGCAGTCTTTCGCTTTGCAATAAATTGTACATGCCATAAGCACTCATAAATTGTGTGCCGTTGATCAATGCCAAACCTTCCTTGCTTTGTAAATGCAATGGCTCCCAACCAAGCTTCTTCCAAACATCAGCAGCTTTCATTCTATTTCCGGCATAGTTCACTTCACCCAGGCCGATAAGGGGCAAACTTAAATGACTTAATGGTGCCAAATCCCCGGATGCACCGAGAGAACCCTGCGTATATATTACAGGTAACACATCGTTGTTATACATATCCACCAGCCGCTGTACGGTTGCCACCTGTACACCTGAATGACCGTAACTAAGGGATTTAATTTTTAGTACAAGCATCAGCCGTACGATCTCCTGCGGCACTTCCTCCCCCATTCCGCAGGCGTGACTTTTAAGCAGGTTGCTTTGCAGTTCTTCCAATTGATGAGCATCAATTTTTACATTTTGCAAGTACCCAAAACCGGTGTTGATACCATAAAATAACTCATCGCCATTGTTCATCTTTTTATCAAGATAATTCCGGCAATCTGCTATTTTTTGGATGGCTGCCGGCGTCACCTGCAATGACACCGGATGGTTGGAAAGTTTTTTGATATCCTCAAAGCCGGTATGGCTGTCGTCAATTAAAAAAGGTTGGCTCATGCAGCAGCAAATATGTTTAAGTAAGGGGGCAAAAGTAGGGAAAAAGAGTCAGCACCTATCCCCTTCTTCTTTCCAGCAACAGCATCATCATACTTCCTAACAATACCCGGTCTTCCTCTCCCTTTTCAAACATCGCTTCATTGCTGATGCTAAACTTACGGCCAAAGAAAGATGCTTCTTTTTTAAGTATGCAAACCAGGGTGCCATCAGGCCTTTTAATGGAATAGGAAGGATTAAAAACATAGCCTGTAAACATCCCCAGTATGGGTATTTCACTAAAGATTCCATCCAGTACTTTTACCCAGCCATTTTGTTCATTAATTTCAAGATCCTGGTTATCCTGTTCATCAAACAGTAAGTACTTTGCTTTCCACAACGACTTCCATCCTTCTCTCACCACACGTCCTAAATTTTTTCCTGAAGCATCAGTAAAAGAGTAAGAAGTATTAAAGTCAAGCCATTTATCTGCCCTGATCTCATACTTAAGGGCTGTTTGTTGTGTGTCTGAAAAGATCTGTACATGTTCTTTAAACTTGAACATTTTTTGTTTGGCATAAGCTCTTACATTGCCAATAGCATCAGTAGCCGTAAAATCATTGTGAAAAGTAGCAATGTTGAATTGAAGCTGAAGCGGGTAATAATTTTGCTCAAGCAAATCTGTTGGTGGCATAAGAATCAATGTTGGTTAAGGAGCAATGATACAAAAAAGTTGCATATCTATTCTCATGCTGTCTCATAAGGTAGTATCTCATTTTGAAAATATGACAACGAAGTTGTCTTTCCCCTGCGTTCTCCTCATCCCTGCCTGCCGGCAGGCAAGTCTGCGTGGGACAATTGGCACGCTGAGGGGCAGCGGTCGCAGAGTTGCTTCGCAATCGGATAGCTGTTCGTTTCAAACTGACACACTACTTCTCATACAACCCTCTCACCACCACACTGGCCACCACGCAACCAAACACCGCAGGCATATAACTCACCGTGCCAATAATAGATTTTTTGGGGTAAGCTTTTTCAGTTTCAATGATCCTGCTTTGGTCAACATCTTCAGCAGAAAACACTACCTGCACCCCGGTAGAAATGCCCACTTTGTGCAGGTATTTTCGAACATAACGGGCAAGGTTGCACTTATAGCTTTTTGAAATGTCTGTTACCTGTATTTGCAGCGGATCCACCTTTCCTCCTGCCCCCAGTGAACTCACGATGGGAATGTTCCTGTCGACACAGGCTTTGATAAACCAAACCTTTGGACTGAGTGTATCAATACAGTCAACTGCATAATCAAACCGCTGCGATTCAATCAATGCAATGGTTTTTTCTTCTTTTATGAATTCTGTGATAACCGTAAGCTGCAATTCCGGGTTAATATCCTGTAGCCTTGCTGCCATTACTTCAGCTTTTAATTTACCAGCGGTGCTATGCAAGGCCGGTATTTGCCGGTTGCAGTTGCTGAGGTCAACAGTATCTCCATCTACGATCGTCATCCGGCCAACGCCAGCCCGTGCGATCATTTCTGCACAGATACCTCCCACTCCCCCAAGGCCAACGATCAATACATTTTTATTGATGAGGTTTTGTACTTTTTCTTCTCCCAGCAGGAGTTCCGTTCTGCTCATCCAGTAAGGAATCATAATAATGGATAATTGTTTAGTGGATAATTGATAATAACTAACTTGTTGCTGCAAAAATGATTGTATGAAAACGAATATCAAAATAATTGTTCTTTTTATTTTTTGTGGCTCAAGTATTCAATTTGCTTCTGCACAATCCTTAAAATTATTGGCCGAAAATAAAAACACTTCTCTTCGAGGATTGAGTGCCGTAAACACCAGGGTTATTTGGGTAAGCGGCAGTAATGGTACAGTAGGTAACAGCGTAGACAGTGGCAACACCTGGAACTGGATGACGGTAAAGGGTTTTGAAAAAACAGATTTCAGGGATATAGAAGCTTTTGATGAAACGAGTGCTGTAATAATGGGCATTGGCGAACCAGCGTATATTTTACGCACAGCAGATGCTGGTAAAACCTGGAAAATAGTATTTGAAGATAAAACAAAAGGCATGTTTTTAGATGCTATGGAATTTTGGAACCTGATGAGCGGCATTGTGATCGGCGACCCGGTTGATGGAAAAATTTTTATAGCAAGAACCTTTGATGGCGGCATGCACTGGAGAGCATTGCCCGCAGATAATTACCCCCGGGCTGATAGTGGTGAAGCTATGTTTGCCAGCAGCGGTACCAATATCAGGAAACTGACAAAAGAAGAAGCGGTGTTTGTAACCGGCGGAACGAGAAGCCGGCTTTTTATACGGGATAAAAAAATTGACCTGCCCATTGTACAGGGAAGGGAAAGCACCGGTGCTAACTCTATTGCGGTAAAAGATAAAAATAAGATGATCATTGTGGGTGGGGATTTTAACAACAAAGATTCCATTGGAAAAAATTGCGTTATTACTGCAAACGGCGGCAAAAGTTTCAACTTCCCTGCTGTTGCGCCACATGGCTACCGGAGTTGTGTAGAGTATATTGAAAAAAACAAATGGATATGCTGTGGACTTAACGGCGTTGACATAAGCAACGACGATGGCAACAACTGGCAACTGATCAGCAGCGAAGGCTTTCATGTATGCCGTAAAGCAAAAGAAGATAAAGCTGTCTTTCTTGCCGGAAGTGGTGGAAGAATAGCCAGGTTAATAACGGATTGAAAAAACTTTGCCCGAATTACTTCTTAAACATAAAATACACAGCTCCCATTAAAAAGGCAAAACTCACCAGGTATTTCCAGTGAAAGGGTTCTTTAAGGTAAAGTACTGCAAACACGGCAAACACTACAAGGGTGATCACTTCCTGCGCCATCTTAAGCTGGAAACCGCTAAAACCGTTGGCATAGCCGAGCCTGTTGGCTGGTACCATCAGGCAATACTCGAAAAAAGCAATGCCCCAACTGGCGAGAATGGCTTTCCACAAAGGCACATTTTCCTGTTTTAAATGGCCATACCAGGCAATGGTCATAAAAATATTTGAACATACCAGCAGTAAAATCGTCCGGAACATACTTAAAAATTTGATGGCCCTAAAGCTACAAATGAAATAATTTATATGCATGTGTTACAATTTATATTCCTTGGCATGATTTTGGAAATTTTGGCTTGTCCACGTATGGTGATAAATTAAATGATCATTTAAACGGGGCAGTTCAATACATTTGAGTACTATTATCCATTAAAAAATCAATAAAAACCTGAACAATGGCATTTGAAAATTTTCCATCCGCAACCGGTACCCCACCCCCACCGCCAGAAGCGCCTAAGACCGACTGGCGTTTTTTTCTCACTATCGGGCTTGTGATTGCCCTGCTGGGCACCTGGGGTTATATTATTTGGGACAAGAGTAAAGTAAAAGAAACCATCCAGCAGAAAGATACCATGTATGCTTCGGTGTCTGAAGAAAAAGAAGACCTGAAACTACAGCTGGACGAAGCTACCATGCGCTATGATGAGCTAAAGACAGAGAATGTAAAAAAAGACAGCACTATTACCGCAAAAGACCGGGAGATCGCTGAAAAAAAATCAAGGATACAAAGTATTCTTGCAAAATCTAACGCAACCGGGGCAGAATTAAAGGAAGCCAAAAGCCTTATTGCTTCTCTTAAAGGTGATATCGATTCGTATAAAGAACAAATAGAAGTATTAAAAGGAGAGAACCTGCAATTGACCAAAGATAAGGAGCAGGTAACGCAGGAAAGAAACCTTGTACAAAGAGGACTGGACTCTGCCAAAAATGTGGTAAAAGAAAGAGAGAATGTAATTGATGTAGGGTCAACCTTACATGCTTCTGGTTTTGATATAAACGGTATACAGGAAAAGAAAGGTGGTAAAGAAAAAGAAACGACCAAGGCAAAAAAAGTTGATAAACTCAGGATATCATTTAACCTGGATGAAAACAGGATAGCACAATCAGGACAGAAAGATCTTTTTGTATGTATAACGGGTCCGGATGGAAATGCAATTGCGGTGGAAGCACTTGGCTCAGGTACTTTTACCACCAGGGAAGATGGTCAGAAAATATACACACAAAAAGTACAGATCAACTATACACAAGGCCAGAAGCAGACCGTGAGTTTCGACTGGAAACAAAATACCAATTTTACAGTAGGTAATTACAAAATTGAAGTGTACCACAATGGCTTTAAAATTGGAGAAGGTGTTGCAGTGTTGAAGAAAGGCGGATTGTTTGGATAAGTATCTATAAAGACAGTAACCATTAAATGCCTTTGCAGGACGATCTTAAAAAAGAGATTTACTTGCAAAGGCATTTGTGCCATTGGAAGAAATATAAATTACTACAGCCGCAAGGCCAATGGCCCCCAGGATCAATGCCCATATCCACCATTTACTTTCTGTATTGGCTGTTTCTTCGCTGTAGTATTCATTCATCACTACATTCGTTGTTTCTTTATCACCTACCAATATAGCATGTTCAGCATCTTTGTGTACCACTTTTTCAGCAATCACAGGCTGAAGAAAATCTTCATTCACAGGAAGCGCCTCAAATTGTATACTCCCACTGCTGTCTTTTGAAAAGGCTCCAAGCCCGGTAATTTGAACCGTTCCCTTTTTATCCAGTTCTTCTTTTATTAACTGGCTGATGGCAGAAAATTCGTTGAAATGGTTATCATAAGGTGAAGAAGCAATAAAGAGGACAGTTTCTTTAGGCGCTTTTATAAGGCGGCTGCCGTAGTCGTATTGTGCGGGGGTATAGGCCAGTTCAAGGTTACCAATACCCGGCAACCTGCACGATTTCTTTTGAAAAAAAGAAGATGCAATGACATCAAACATATAACCGTTTTGATTTTGGCCTGGCATAAATACTTGCTGGTTTACCTGGTTTGGCTGCAAAGAAAAACTTTTCCCTGCAATTAGCAGCAATTTTTAAAAAATTGAGTGGGTAAAGCGATGAGTGATGAATGATACAGTTTCAAATTGCATCTTCCCCTTAGAATCTAAAGATAGCACCTCCTAAAACATTAAGTCCATATACAGGATAACTATACCAGCGCTGGTACTTGTTATTAAAGATGTTGTTGATATCGATCCAGGCACTAAAACGCTTGTTGATGGCAAATTCAACCCCGGCACTAAGATCGGTCCCGCCTCCAAGCTTAACATCGCTGCCGTCTTTCATTAAAAAAGCACCACCACTAAAGGCCATAAAGTCGCCTTTTAGCAGCACTTGCTTAAATGCCCACCAGCGCAAAGATGCATTCAACTCAAGCGGAATGGTACCCCATGCCCTGTCATTGTCCTTCATACCATTATATCCATTAAAAGTAAGTCCCCCTGTAACGGTGAATTTATCCTGCTTTACAAAACTCATATCGCCATGAATCCTGAAATTATACAACCTGCTTTCATTCCTCACTACAAATGTTTTACCATCAGCCGTATCATTTACAAACAATGGAAGATTGCTGTAAGTGAGCCAGGATGCCTTGGCACTAAAATTAAAATGACTGCCAATGGTTGCTTTTAGTCCGCCATACAATTCTATTTCTTTGGTGTTTTGCTGAAACGACAATGTTTGCAAAAATGGGTTCACCGAAGTAAGATACTGGTACGTATTCTTGATAAACCTTCCAGTTAAACCCGCCTGCACTAAAAATATCTTATCCTGTATTTTGGCTTCACCATAAATATTAGGAAACACCGATAATTTGTTATTTTCCCAGGTAGGCGTAACACCTGCATGAATATTGAATAACGGTTTGGCATATACCAATTCTGGTGCTATGCTGTAAATATTATTGGTAAATTTTACATTCGGCTGCAGGTTTTTTGAAGTATAACTGGTGATATCAGCTTTTGCAGCAACCTTAACCGTAAACGACTCTGCAAAAGTTTTAGAAGCCGGTACTGTTAACACCAGGGATGATTCTTTTGCTTTGTTCTCATTGCTAAAAAGATTCACCTCCACATGTGGATTATAATTGATCCCTGTACCTGTTTCTGCTTTGTTGCGGATACCGCCACTTAAACTGAGTGTTTGAAAACGCTGCAGCACATCTGCTTTTGCATAGTTATGTACCGCATGATCATAACCATATAAATAATTGTCCTGCACTCTTACCGATGCCCGTCCATATATCTCATTGTCGGCGGTAAAATAACTCCCGCCCCCTTTTATATTCAGCTCACTGTAATCCTGGTTTTGAATGGCACCTTTAGAAGAAACATAATCAGCGTATACATTTACCAGGCTTGTTTTACCATCACCAAAACTAAAACCAGCACTTAAATAAGGTGTGGTATAGTTACCAAAACCTGCTTTTACATAATTCCTGGTACCCAGGTTCAACAGGCTATCCTGCGCAATGGCCAGCGGCCGCAAAGAAACAGGCTGGTAAGAGTAAAATAAATTTTGTGGCGGAATATTATAAGGTCCAACATTTTTTGAAGTGTCGGCATTCAACTGTGTGGCGGAAAAATTCACTTTCACTGCATTGCGTAATACAGGTTTATAACTGCTGGTGATATCAATAGTTTGCTTTTTGGTGGTATCCCGTTGTGCAAAGGACAGCAATGAGCAAGACATCCCTGTTACAAAAAGTATTGATCTTATAATGATTGATTTGTTCATAGTTTTATTATTCACCAATTTTGGAGGTTGCTTTTTCCGCTTCTTTTGCTTTGTCAAATTTTTGTTGAGCTTCGGCTTTTAATTCAGGTATGGTGGAATTCAATGCCACACTCTCATAAGTTGCTTTTGCATTAAAATAGTCCTTCTGCTCCATGAAAATATCTCCTAGTAAAATATATGCTTTGGTAACCCACTGGTCGTAACTGCCTGTTTCTCTTATTACCGCCTGTGCTGCTTTTTCGGCTGCAGTAAAACTGCGCAGGTTAAACTGGCTGTTGGCAATTTCATAACGGGCTTCTGCACCCCAGGCCGATTTATTGATGGCAGCGCAGGATTTAAAGGAAGCGATAGCTGCAGTCCAGTCATTGCTCAACTGCTGTGATTTACCCAGCACTAAAAATGCGATGGACCTGTCATCTGTGCTCAGTCCTTTCCTTGCCAGTAACTGTTTGGCAGATTCATTTGCCTGTGCATAGTCTTTCAATTGATGATAACACCGTACAAGACCCCTCAATGCTTCCAGCTGGTTATCCTGGTTTACTGCTCCGGCAGCAAGTGAAGTAAAATATTTTTTAGCATTGCTGTAATCTTTTAATTCAAAGTAATGGATCCTGGCAGCAATCAATGTAGCTTTTTCGAAAAATTTATTCAGCCCTTTTGTATGCACATAATCATAACCCTGTAAAGCATTCTGCCACTCTTTGTTTTTATAATAACATTCGCTGCGGTAGAAATTGGCTTCCAGTGCAAAAGCACCGTCAGGATACTGGGAGATATAATTATTAAAGCCTTTGATGGCGCCTGTACAATCATTGTTGCTGTACTTTAATTCAGCAGCGGTATAAGTAAGTGAATCCGCTTCTGATACAGATATGTTCTTTCCATTCTTACGCATTAGTTCCACATACTCATTTGGCCTTCCTTCTTCCACATAAATAGCCTTGATATTCTCCAGTGCTTCATCTGCTTCCGGGGATTGCGGATACTGCTGTATCAATTGCTGATAGCTGGCGAGGGCATCATTGTTTTTATTCAGGTTATAATAACTCAACCCTGATTTTAGGTAGGCCATTGGTTTTAGTCCGCCTGTGTTGGCACCTTTAATGATCCTGTCTAAAAATGGTAAGGCGTCTGAAAATTTTTCATCCGCTATATAGGTATTCGCTATCTCCATATTCACATCCGGTACCAGGCTGCTATTGGGGTACTGGCGGGTAAGCGCATTGAGTGTGGTAATTTTTGAAGCGGAACTTTTTATACCGGCAATCAGGGCTTTTTGAAACATGGCATAATCGCTTTGCTGCAAGGCATTGCTGATCACATTCTCATACATTGCATTTGCTTTTGTATAGTCTTTGTTCATGAAATAGCAGTCAGCACTGCGTACATATGCATCCTGTTCTGTCAATAATGCGGTGGTACTATACTTAGATACGGGTTCAAAATAACCGAGCGCCTGTTTGTAATTTTCTTTTTTCATCCAGCTATAGCCAAGGTCATATTTTGCTGCAAAAGGCGTTGCTTCACCCTGTGCAGGCACATTACCCTGCAGGTACAGCACCAGGTGACGGATGGCTTCATCATATTTTTCATTGCGGTAGCTGATCTCGCCTTTCCAAAAATGTGCGTATGGAGTTACAGGGGAAGCTGGCATAGAAATGATATCACTAAATAACTGCTCCGCACTCGCCAGTTGCTGGTCGTTCATATATTCCACTGCCCTTCCATACAATATCCTTGGATACACTTTTTGCATAGAAGCTGTTGGATTTTTAAAAGACTGATACAATGCCAGCGCCTCCCTGAAGTTGTTGGTGTTTGCCAGCAGTCCCACTAAAATTTCTTTTGCTTCTGTATTGTACGTTGAAGAGGGATATTCATTGATAAAGCGCTGCATTTCTGTCAAAGCAATATCCTGGTACCCAAGTTCGTAAGAAAGTTTGGCATAATTGAACAATGCCACTTCCTGCTGTGCTTTGTTACTGCTGTTATAAGCACAGTACTGAAAGGCCGTTCTTGCATTGGCTTTCTGGCCGGTTCTTAAATAGCAATCCCCCAGCAGGTACATCGAGTTTTGTCCGAGCGAATCCTTTTCATTGCTCAGTTGTTTAAATCCATCAATGGCTTTGGCCAGTTGTTTATCTTCATAGTAACAGTAACTCAGTTCATACAGATCTTCTTTGGTTACTTTTTCACTGTTCTGCACATAATATTCCAGCAAAGGCAATGCTTTCTTAAAATTCTTTCTTTCAAAATAGATCTGCCCGGCCAGCTGTTTCATTTCCTTTTCATAATACAATCCTCCCCTGCTCAAAATACTTTCACTGTATTTCAAAGCCTCATCCTTTTTTCCCTGGAAATAAAATATCTCAGCGATATAATACGGCACGATGCCCTTATATTCTTCCTTGCTTTCTATCAACCTGAAACATTTCAATGCTTCATTGTACTGCCTGTCTTTAAATGCAATAAATCCATAATAGTAATTGGCCGGAATATAATACTTGCTTTCCGGCATCTGGTGAATTTCATTGAACAAAGGTTTGGCTTGAGCAAAATTTTTAAGATTGAAATAACAATAACCCATTTCAAATTTGGCATCTGCAATTTCTTCGTTACTCAAATTATCCAGTCCTGCCTGCTCGTAATAACTGATGGCCCTGCTGAATTCATCTTTGTCAAAATAAAATTTAGCGAGGTGATAGCTCATTAATTGCCCCCTTGGAGTGTTGTTCACCCAATCGATGTAATTGCCTGCTTCTTCTTCAGCAATGGGCAAACGTAGTTTAAGCCTGCATACAATGAAATAATAATTTACATCATCATGCAATTGAGTATTATTACTTACCTGGTTATCGGTAAATTGTTCTTTTACCTGCTGCAGTAAGGGGTAAGCCAAAGCATATTGCTGCTGAATAAAAAGCTGTTTGGCTTCTTTAAACTTTTTTTCCGGATCCGTAAACACATGTGTTTGCTGTGAAAAAAGTACGGAAGAAAATAAAAGGGAGAACAAAAATGAAAGGCTGATCTGTTTTACCATGTTGGTGCTGATTCTGTCTTTTGTAAGCATTGCAAAAATAACCTTGTTGCTATCATGTCAAACATCATTCCAAAGCATTTGTGAATAAGTGGATAACTACTCTTACCAGTAATAAGTGAAACGAATGTACATTCGTGGCGCTGTTAAAAAAAAGGTAAAACAAACAGCACGGGCACGTACTAAAATTTGAACGATATGAAAAAACTGATGTCGACACATTATTCTGCAGGCGCTTTTAATTTTTCTATGCTGTTGTTAAGGCTGGGCATGGGCGGCCTGATGATCAATCATGGATATGGCAAACTGGTTGGCTTTGGTGAGATGCTGGAAAAATATAAACCAATGATCGGGCTTGGTGCAAAAACAGAATTGTCACTAGTGGTGTTTGCAGAATTTTTCTGTTCCGTTTTTTTAATACTCGGGCTTTTCACCAGGCTATCTGTACTGCCGCTGATCGTGGCAATGAGTGTGGCATTATTTAAAGCGCATGATGGACATATTTTTTCTGATGGTGAAATGGCAGGACTTTATTTGCTTGGTTATTTTATAATTTTAATTCTTGGGCCTGGTAAAATAAGTGTGGACGGGCTTGCAGGGAAATAAAGTTCAAATCAACAAGCATGAAAAAGGGAGATGTCATACAATTGACAGTAATCATTCTTGCATTTATCATTGGCTTTACTGCGATTCAGTATTTCTTTTATTCTGTGGTAAACCTTGTATACCTGGCAGGTGCAGGCGAATTTGCCAGTGCCGTATCAGCTCCCACAATTGTGAGCTTAATTGTAACAGTACTTGAATGTATGCTATGCTGGCTGCTGCTGGTGAGATCCGCAAAAATTGCAGATTTTATCTATGAAAAAACCAGCATGGGTACATCTTTTAAAATTGTAAGCCAGCCAAATGACTTATTATACATCCTGTTGATTATAACAGGTTTTTATTTTTTACTGGAGAACCTGCCTGTGCTTATCAGGGGTCTTGTAAATGCTTTCCGTTCAAAAGCAACCAGCCGTTTCGATGTGCCGGAATATAACAGCCACATTGACTGGACAACTACTATTATTAAATTACTGCTTCCGGCTGTTTTATTAATGGCCGCAAGGCCGATAGCAAATTATTTCGCCAAAAATGTGAGGGAGGAGCCGGTTGTAATAGGCGATGATGCTGACAACATTGGCGAAAACGAAATAATAAACGACTAATGTTTGCAGCAGAAAATCAAATACGCATACATTATGCGCTTACCGACCAAATGGGTGTGGTGTATCATGGTCACTATGCACAATTCTATGAGATTGGTCGTGCAGAATGGCTGAGAAAACTCAATTATTCATACAAGGATATTGAAGCAATGGGTATAATAATGCCCGTGGTGGATATCCACAGCCGGTTTCTCAGGCCCGCCAGGTATGAAGACCTGGTAACGGTAAAAACAATTTTAAAAGAATTGCCCACCCACCACAAAATTATTTTTCATCATGAAATATATGATGAAGCAGGTTCACTGCTGAATACAGGCGATGTAACATTGTATTTTATGGATGCAAAAACAATGAAGCGCTGTGATATGCCGGCTGTGTTAAAAGAAAAACTGGAGAAATTTTTTAAGAAAGACAATTAAACGGCTTGTTGAAGGCAAATCATAGATTCCAGGTATGGGATTACCAATCTTTAGCAGTTATAAATGGAGAGTGCTGCCCCTGACAGTTAGATTAAACAAACCAAAAATTATTAGAAGGGATGGCAATCCCTGTCGGCCTCATCACTGAAATTCGAATGCCCTCTTATTTTTGTACAATGTTTTCTTTTGTACATTTAGTACATGAAAATATTCTCCGCACCGCAAATAAGAGAATGGGACCAGTTTACTATCAGCCATGAACCCATCTCTTCCATCGACCTGATGGAAAGAGCATCTGCAAAATGTGCAGAATGGATAACACAGCATATTCCACACAATAAAAAACTACTTTTTTTCTGTGGCAGCGGCAACAATGGCGGCGATGGCTTAGCCATCGCAAGGCTGCTATTAAAAGAACGAGGCAACGTTGCGATATATATTTTAAAAACAGGCTCCCGCAGTATCGACTGCGAACTAAACCTGCACCGGTTGATGGAATTGCAGGCATTGGTGCATGAAATTGAAACAGCAGATAATTTTCCTGAAATAGATGGGGAAGATGTTGTGATCGAAGCCTTGTTTGGCACAGGGCTCAGCAAACCACTGGAAGGTATGGCACAAATGCTGGTGCAATACATGAACGAAAGCGAAGCCACTGTAGTAAGCATTGATATGCCGGCAGGACTTTTTGCAGATACTTCTTCAAAAGACTGTACCGTAATAAAGGCAACGCATACCCTAAGTTTTGAATGCCCCAAACTGGCTTTTATGATGACAGAGAACGGGGAATACATTGGCAATATTTCAATACTTGATATTGGTCTGCATAAAAAATATTGCGAAGAAAGCATTACGGATACTTACAGCATCGACCACGAAAGTGTACAGCCGTTTTTCAAGCCAAGGAAAGCTTTTTCTCATAAATATAATTTTGGTCATGCATTACTGTATGCCGGCAGCAACAGGATGATGGGTGCTGCTGTATTGAGTGCGGAAAGCTGTCTCAGGAGTGGTGCCGGCCTCGTTACCGTACATACGGATGTGGCGTTGATGCCCATCATACAGACTGCATTACCGGAATCCATTACATCCGCTGAAAACGATTTTAATATCTTAAGTAAAAAGAAAGCTGCCATTGGTATTGGGCCAGGGCTGGAAATAAACAACGCTAATACGGAACTTTTAAAAACCATATTGACCAACTGGGATGGGCCACTTGTAGTGGATGCATCCGGACTAACCCTTTTACAGCCATTACTGGAACTATTGCCGCTGAAAAAAGGGACACCTGCTGTTCTCACACCCCATGCCGGTGAGTTTGAAAATATTTTTGGCAAACCAACGAATGATTTTGAGCAAATGAAACTTGCAATACAAAAAGCGGCTGAACTTAACTGTTATATTGTTTTAAAAGGACATCATACAATAATCGCCTGCCCGGATGGTGAAGCGTGGTTTAATACCACGGGTAACAGCGGTATGGCTACAGCTGGCAGTGGCGATGTGCTTACCGGCATTATTACAGGATTATCAGCCCAGGGGTATTCGCCGAAAAATGCAGGTATACTTGCTGTATACCTGCATGGGCTTGCAGGTGATATTGCGGCGGCAAATTTATCCAGGGAAGCAATGATCGCTGGTGACATCACAAAAAACCTGGGAAATGCTTTCAAAGAGTTGTATAAAATTAAAAGCATCCCATGATCATTATGGGATGCTTTTCTCAGAAGTAAATATAAAGGTTTAACCTTTTTTCTTTTTAGCTTTAGCAAAACGGCTGTCTTTGGTACCGTCTTTCTTTAATGGACCGGCGGCTGTTTCCCTGCCCGGTCTTGCTATCGTTACGTCACTACCACCAGTTTCTTTTTTCAACGACTGTTTTGGTATGGCAGCTACAGCTGGCGATTTTGTCTTTTCCATTTTATAAGCTGCAGGTACTTTCGTCCGGGCAGTTTGTGCAGAAGCGATACTTGTAAAGCCTGCCATAAAAAATACAGCAATTACTATTTTTTTCATATCTCCGATTTTAAATTTGGTACAAGATAAAGATTTATTCAATTTGTCAACAATCGCTTTCCAATTTTATTTATTTGTAGTTTTAGCACCTTATGATTACAATAGAACAACTCAATACAAACTTTGGTATTCCAGACAAAGTAAATTTCTTCAGTGGCAAGGGCGGTTTACTGTTTGTTGAGGTAAATACTAAAAATGCAAAGGCACAAATATCCCTCTATGGAGCACAGCTATTAAGCTTTATTCCGCAGGGACAACAGGATATTATCTGGATGAGCGAAAAGTCTTTGTTTGAGGAAGGCAAAGCCATCCGTGGAGGCATTCCTTTATGCTTTCCCTGGTTTGGCCCGCATGCAACTGATAAGGCCAGGCCGCAGCATGGTTTTGCCCGTTTGCTATACTGGGAAGTAAAAGAAATAAGGGAAACCACTGATGAAATGATCACAGTCGAACTATGCCTCCGGCAGTCTGAAAGTTCCCTCGCAATGTGGCCATTCCATTTTAATGCCGTTGTTCAATTTACGATTGGCAGAAGCCTCGAGGTAAAATTAACGGTAAATAACACCGGCACTGAAACCTTTGAATATTCCGATGCACTGCATACTTACTTTAATATCAGTAGTATTGACACCATTGGTATTGAAGGTTTGCAGAATGCAACCTACTATGACGGGTTTGGTATGAATTTAAAAACACAGCATCCTGCAGTATTGTATTTTAATACAGAAACCAACCGCAGGTATGTAAATACTACTGCCAGCTGCATTATTCATGACAAAGACCGTAACCGAAAAATTATAGTGGAAAAAGCAGGCAGTAACGTTACGGTGGTATGGAACCCAGGCGAAGATGTCACCAAAACCATCGGTGATATGCAACCTAATGGCTATGAAACTTTTGTTTGCGTGGAACCAGCCAATGCCTATCCCGGCATTGATATGATAACCCTGCAACCCGGGCAGTCACATTGTTTAAGCACTATTATAAAAACTGAAATGTAGTCACCATGCAGCTCTGGGGCAGGTATCGGCATATTTATTACCCAATAAAAAGCCCACAATAAATTCATGGGTGTTTCTTGAATAATTTCTCAATTGTGAAGTGGAAACGTCGTACGAGTAGCCAATATTAAAAGTGCTGGAAATATTAAAACCGGCCATTCCTGCAAAACCACCCAACTGGTCGCCAAAACGATAGCTGGTACCCAACCAGAATTTATCCTGGTACTGTGCCTTTGCATTTATATAAACCTGCAACGGCAATGGTTTAATATACTGCACCATCACAGACGGCAGCAATGAAATGTCTTCTGTTAAAAAAGTTTTGTAACCTGCTGTGGTCATAAAATGTGGTGAGAGTGTACTGCCATATAAAGCAGAATCCGCTCCAAACTGAATTTTTCCCGGAACAATATTTAATACCGATACACCTACGAAATATTCAGCACTGTAGAGCCAAAGGCCAGCACCCAGTTCCGGTTTCATTTTAGAAGCAGTCGTGTTATTCAGAATAGCCTGATCAACGGAACCGGGATCAGCCAGCTGTACTTTTGACGCATCAATACTGGTGGAAGTGATACCCGCTAAAAATCCAGCAGACAAAGTGGTTTTTGTTGTTAATCCCTTATGGTAAGCATAAGTGCCATAAATACCCCAACGGTTGATATAGCCGGTTTTATCAGAAATGATGGTGCCACCCAAACCATGATGCGGTTCGGCAGCAGTATATTGATCTACAAAAGACTGGCCCCGGGGATTATCGCCGGGAACATCAAAAGAAGTGGCATTGGTACGATAATCTTTTTTGCCAACAGGCCCGTGTATGGTGAAGTAAGTTGTAACCGGTGCCCCTTCAATACCTGTCCACTGCTGGCGGTGACTGATCTTAACGTCTGTATAATTCTCAATACCGGTGATAGCGGGATTGATGATATAATTATTTAAAATGTATTGCGTGTAAATTGGTTTTTGCTGGGCATATCCCTGTGAACATACCAGTACAACAAAAGCAATCAAAATTCTTTGTCTCATTTGTAGTTAGCTTTGTAAAGCCGGCAGGGAAAGGTCGCAGCCGGTTTTCGCAGGCAGCAAATATAAATTAATGACACTTCATGGGAAACTTTAGCTGTATCATTGAGTGTTAAAATTTACCCACACATATAAATACAGTGAACCTAAGAGATGTATACAGGTAAAATCAGTATTGGGCTAACTTATACCGGCAATGAAGCCAAGCACCTTAATTATGTAAACTGGCTAAAAGGCAGTGACAATATTGAAGTGATCAGGTTATCTGTAGAAGACAATAACCTGGAGAAATTATTTGCAGTAGATGCTATTGTATTATCTGGCGGTATCGATGCCCATCCAAAAAACTATGGCAGCAGTATCACCAGTTATCCTAATGCACCGGAAAAATTTAATGAAGAAAGAGATGATTTTGAAACGGCTGTTTTCAAAACTGCTCTTCAACAACAGCTGCCTGTACTGGCCATTTGCCGTGGCATGCAGCTGGTCAATTGTATCCTTGGCGGTGACTTGATACAGGATTTGGGTGAAGAAAAAAATGAACTCCACCGGTTGACCGATATAGGAAAAAAACATTCGATACTTATTGAACCCGGTTCCCTGTTATATCATATCACACAAACAGAAAAAGATACCGCCGACAGTGCCCATCACCAATGCATCAATCACCTGGGAAAAGATTTATTGATCAATGCCAGATCTGATGATGGTATGATTGAAGGAATTGAGTGGGCAGATAAAGAAGGCAAGGCTTTTTTCTTAGGAGTGCAATGGCATCCTGAACGAATGTACCTGCAGCAACTGGATACTTCCACTCTTTCGAAAAATATTCGGGAGTATTTTTTGAAAGAAACTATAAATAACAAACTAAAATAATGTTTGGTAAACGGCCAGGTTATCCCGGCTGTTGAAAGAAACGTATTCTGCGGCAGATGGGTTATATTTGCCACAGGCTTAATGAAACAGGAAAATCTCCCTCCACACTATCTTTCCTGCCGCTGGTTGTTGTTGTGCATGATATTATGTGCATGCACTAAACTTACGGCACAAAATCCGCATATCCGTTGTTATTTCAACAAACCGGTCAACACCCAAATTTCTACAGGGACTAATGCTGCCTACCTGCAAAATACATTTCCCGATACCATTGCGGCATATATCAACAGGGCGAAGTATACAATAGATATTGCCCTTTATAATTACACGGGCAATGCAAACAGTAATGTGGCTAAGATTGCCACAGCTGTAAATGCAGCGGCTTCAAGGGGCGTAACCGTGCGGTGGTTATACAATTTACCGGGTACCAGTAACAGTGCCATGTCGTTGTTGAGCGCACAGGTAAACAAGGGCCCCAGTGCCAATTATAACAGTTATATCATGCACAATAAGTTTATGGTGATCGATATTAATTCACCAGACAGTACCGATGTAATTGCACAAACAGGTTCTTATAACTGGAGCGATTTTCAAACGGGTGATGACTACAACAATATTATTTTTATCCAAAGCAAACAGGTGGCACTTGCTTTTTATAACGAGTTTAATAAAATGTGGGGCAGCGATGGGGCAGCTTTCGACGCTGCCAATGCAAGGTTCAGCAGTTTTAAAACGGCCAGCGCACAAACAAAATTTAATGTGAACGGCACAGCTATAGAAGTTTACTTCAGCCCAAAAGACAGTTTGGGTGACAGACTGGAGAGCAGCATCCGCACAGCTAACCACGACTTATTCTTTTCCATTTATGCATTCACCGATTTCTCTATATCCAATGAAATAAAAAACAGGTTTAACAGCGGTGTAACGGTAAGAGGGATCATGGATGAATTTAATATTGGCAACAATGCTTACAACAATCTGATTCCTGCATTGGGCAGTAATGCCATTGTTTTTTCCGGGATAGATCTTTACCATAACAAGACGATGCTGGTAGATCCGTTAAACCCTTTGTCTGATCCGCATGTTTTTACAGGTTCTTTCAACTGGACATCGCAAGGCCAGTTCAGCAACGATGAAAATACAGTGGTGATACATGACGCTTCTATAGCAAACCAATATTACCAGTCACTATGCAAAGACTTTACTGATTTGGGCGGAGCAGCCTGTGCAGCAGCGCCCTGCCCTTCTGGTGCTGTAAGTATTGTAACAAAAGAGAGAGGCAGCAGTTATCAATGGCAGGTAAATACCAATGGTAATTTTACAAACATTACGGACAACAGCAACTATAGCGGCAGCAATAATATGAACCTAACCATTACCAATAGCCCAACAAGCTGGTACGGTTATCAATACCGCTGCATTGTAAATGGTATTACCAGTGACACTACAACTTTATTATTTTCTGCCTATTGGAATGGCAGCACCGATACTGCCTGGGAAAACACGGAAAACTGGAACTGTGGCGTATTACCAGATGCCAACACTGATGTTATTATTAATGACGGTGTGAAATTTTATCCTGTAGTGAACAACTCCACTTCCTGCCGAAGTCTGCGTCTCGGGAAAAACACATTGGCATCTGTAGCTGCTGGTATTACATTACTACTTACCGGAAGATAATTTCCCGGCATGGTTTTGTAACCTTCCATTAAAAAAAATCATGAAATTTTTTGGGATTATCCTGGTAGCTGCAGGTATTCTGATGCTGGTATTTGGCAACGTTAGTTTTACCACAGAAAAAAAAATAGTGGACGTTGGCCCACTGGAAATCAATAAAAAAGAAAAGAAAACCATTGGATGGCCTAACTACGCAGGTATCATTGCCATTGTTGGAGGCGTAGCGGTATTAATTGCCGGCAACCGGAAGAACAATTAAGAAAAGGTATGGATAGTGTAGAATTATTTCCCGTTAACGGCATTTATTTACCCGCCGTGATATAGTTTATACCAGCCTGGAAAGTTTACCGCATATAAATAGAAAAAAAAGATTTAAACCAATTATATGAAAACACTCTTTTTAAAAACTGTTCTTGCATCAACCATTCTTTTTACTGCTTGTGCCGGTTCTAAAGAAAGCCGGAGCATGAAAAGCACCATCAACGGCAAGTGGCACCTTGAAACGATGGCTATTGAAGGTGACAATTCTATCCTTAATGTAAAAGTATTTAACGAGGCTGATAACAAGTGCTTTATTGGCAGCAGCTGGAACTTTATTGGCAATAATGGCAAAGGCAGTTATTCATTGATGGAAAGCAGCAGTGGCTGTGCAATGGTAACCCGTAATATCCGCTGGACTATTTATGAACCAGAAGGTGAAGAGAAAAAATTTCAGTTTAAAAGACTGGATGAAAACAATAATCCATTGGATGAAAACAATGGTTACCGTTTAACTGTCAGTTCACTAACAGACAGCAGTATGCGCCTGGTGTCTCCCATCACGTATAACAACAAACAAGTAAATATCATCTATAATTTTCTAAAAAAATAAACACTTACTTTATGAAACAGGTTTTGAAAAATTATGCATTTATCATTGGAGGACTGGCAATTTTTTGTACCGGTTGTGATACAACAAAAAAAATGAGCAACTCACAAAAAGGTGCGGTGATTGGTGCAACAGGCGGTGCTGTGATCGGCGGCGTGGTGGGCAATAACGTTGGCAAAAAAAGTAATACCGTACTGGGCGCCATAATCGGAGCGGCAGTGGGCGGTGTGGCTGGCGGGGTTATCGGCCGCAAAATGGACAAACAGGCAGAGGCCATTAAAAATGAAGTACCCGGAGCAAAAGTAACCAGGGTGGGCGAAGGCATTAATGTAACTTTTGCTGATAACCCGGATGGTTCCAAAGGGGGTGTGTTCTTTGCCACTAATATGTCAAACATTAATGCCAATTCAAAACTGGCGCTGGATAAACTGGTTCAGATATTCAACAGCTATCCGGAAACCAATATTTTAATTGAAGGACATACAGATGATGTAGGTGATGCCAGCTACAACGAATCACTTTCTCAAAAGAGGGCAGCGTCTGTTGGCGACTACCTGAGAGCGGCTAATATCGCACCATCAAGACTGACCATAAAATGGTACGGTGAAACCCAACCAAAAGTAGAAAATGACAATGATGCCAACAGGGCGGCCAACCGCAGGGTGGAATTTGGAATTACAGCCAATGATAAATTAAAAGAACAAGCTGCATCAGAAGCTGCTTCACAATAAAATATTCAAATAACCAATGTTCAAAAAGCCCCTTAGTGGGCTTTTTGCTTTTGTAAAAAATAGGGTAGCAATATTAAATCAGCTATAGTGTAATGGATCGTTTTTAAAATTTGTCACAATAAAAAAAGACCCTTCCATTTATGTTGACAAAACTAGTTACTACCTTAATTGTATCCAGCATATTGTTCTCCTGCAAGAAACAAGACAATTTCCGCTCTGATCTTGCGGGTTCAGATACCATCGTAAGGATCGGGAATAATTCTGCTTTTGGCTATTACTATGTATTTACCCCCCCCAGCCTTATGCCCACAGCTTCATGTTGCAACAGAGAGTTTACCCGGGTTTTACACAACGGCTTTG
>ERZ795056.381-NODE-381-length-58013-cov-17.190189_pt1 | contig 58013 bp, 55 predicted proteins | sample MGYA00375140_ERZ795056 | MGnify/ENA primary metagenome ERZ795056 (study PRJEB30185, sample SAMN05720227) | activated sludge metagenome | isolation source: Anaerobic digester | place: USA | collected 2015-03-09 ...
TTCGCCGGGATCGGCTATCTGCTCGGCTTTGCGTGGCCCGTGGCGGCGCTGGTCGGCGTGTCGCTGGCGCTCTCATCTACCGCCGTTGTCGCGCGCATCTTGTCGGACAGGAACCAGCCGGGTTGCCCGATGGGACGCTCGGCAACCGCCGTGCTCGTGGCGCAGGATATCGTCGCCATCTTCCTGCTGACCTTCGCAGCCTCACTGGGCGGCAAGCCGGAACTGCTCGGCATGGAAGCCCTGCTGATCCTCGGCAAAGCCGTACTCGCGCTTGCGCTTGCCATCGTTGCCGGCCGCTTCGTCGTGCGCCCGCTATTCCAGTCACTCGCGGCGACAGACAATCGCGAGACCTTTACCGTGGTGGCGCTGTTCATCGTGCTGGCCGCCAGCGCCGCGACAGCGCGAGCTGATCTGTCGCTGACGCTCGGCGCCTTCCTCGCTGGCATGGCCGTTTCCGACACGCCCTATCGCCACGTCGTGCAAGCCGAAGTGAAACCGTTCTCCGGCCTGCTGCTCGGCCTGTTCTTCATGAGCGTCGGCATGGGCGTGAACCTGCCCGCGATGGCCGCCATCTGGCCCGCCGTGCTGTTGACCGCCCTTGTGATCGTCATCCTGAAAACAGTCGTCGTGTTCGCCGCCGCGCGGCTCAATGGCTGGGCCGTGCCCGGCGCGACGCAGCTGGGTTTCCTGCTTAGCCAAGGATCGGAATTCACGTTGGTCGTCGTCGGCATCGCATCGATCTCCGGGGCGATGCCGGGCAACTGGGCAGGCGTCATCACGGCAGCGGTTGCAGTAACGCTCGTGGCGGCGCCGATCTGGACATCGCTGGGCCTGCACATCGCAAAGATGCTGGCCGAAAATTCCAGGACCATCGCGACGGACGCAGCAGACGCCGCGGAAGAAGAACCCGTTCTTGTCTTCGGCATGACGCCGGAAGCGCGCCTTGCCGCCGACGCCCTGCGCGATCACCACATCCCCTATGTCGCCGTGGAGGCAGAGCCCGAGCGGTTCGTGTCAGCCGCATCCGATGGCTACGCCATCGTGTTTGGCGACGCGAAGGATGCACGGCTCATGGAAACGATCGGCGTCGCCCGCGCCCGCGCCATCGTGCTGGGCGGCTCAGGCTTCGCAGCGCCAGCGCCCATCGCTGGCGAAAAATCGCCGCCACGCTTCGTCGCCGTCGCAACCGGCGCAGAGCGCGTACGCCAGGCAGGCATGGGATATCGCTCCCATCTCGCTCATGCAGAGCCGCGCGGCGTGGAGCTGGTCACGGATCTGCTCACCGAACTAGGCGTCGATCAGAAAGCCATCGCGGCATGGATCGCTGGCGAACTCGAACGGCGCGGACTGCTCGACAAGCGCAATGATGATAGCGAGATCGAAGCCGCCTAGGCATTCGAACCCTGATCCGCGATCACCGCGCGCTGCGCCCAGCGTTCAGCGATCTTCACGCCCACGACTGCCAGCGCGGATTTCATCACGGCGCCAATCAGGAACGGTTCGACACCGCCACTCCACGCGTCTTGTTCCCCGATCAGCCAGGACAGGCGAAGCCATCCCGCTCCCAGAATTACGACGTGCCCGATCAGAAAGATAATCCCCATGGCGAGCCAGCCGCGCAGCCCCGGCCTCTCCGCCAACCACCCACACAGGCAGGCCGCGATAACGAAGCCCGCCAGATAGCCCGCAGTCGGTCCCGAAAACGGATCCAGTCCACCCGCCCCATCAGCCAGCAGCGGCAGGCCAAGCGCAGCCTGCGCCAGCCAGGTAATGACGCTGGCCACCGCCAGTCGTGCGCCCGCCACGCCAGCCACAAGCAGGATCGCAAACGTCTGCAAGGTCATCGGCACGGGGTGCATGGGCACTGACACCCACGACGAAGCAGCAATGAGCCAGCTTCCGGCGAACACAACGCCGAGACCCCACACGGCGGGGCGGCCCGCCAGCATCGCGCGCAAAGGGGCAACGTGGCCCGGTATGATCACGGCACTTCCCCCAATGTCCCCACCAACCGTCAAAACCTAGCGGATTACGCGACGGCGGCTCCGTGCCGAGTTGCCGCACGCCCCGCGCAGGCGCATTGATCCAGCAGGAAACATCCCGCGTAGAAGCATCAGGGAGACACGGACTGAACAGTACCACCAAATACGCCGTTGCCGCGCTTGTCGCCGGTCTCGCTCTTGCCGGAGCGACGGCCGGATGCGCCACGCGCGAGATTCCGTTCGCCGAGCTGAGACAGACCTACGGCCTGCCCGCTTCCCGCACTTTCGAGCCATCTCCGGGCGTGCGCGTGCATTACACCGACGAGGGCAATCGTGAAGGCCGCACGCTGATCCTGGTCCATGGCTTCGCAGCGTCCGTTCACGCATGGCGCCCCTGGATCGAACGCCTGTCGCCAGACTATCGCCTCGTCGCCATCGACCTGCCCGGACATGGCCTGACCGAGACGCCCGACAATTACCGCGCCACACTCGAAGGCAACGCCGCGCTGGTCGATGCATTGGCCGATCAGATAGGCGTGCAGACATTCGTGCTCGCCGGAAACTCGATGGGCGGCGCCGTCTCGCTGACCTACGCGATGGCGCATCCGGCAAGGCTCGACGGGCTCGTGCTTGTGGATGCAGCGGGCTGGCCCGGTGACGATGGCAAGCGCGGCGGGCCACCCTTCTTCGTCGGCCTCGTCAACAATGCGGTGGGTCACTGGTTCATCAAGCTGTTCGACCCACGCCTGTTCGCGACGGGCGGTCTCAAATCGGCCTATCATGATGAAGCGCTGGTGACCGACGCTGTGGTTGACCGCTATGTCGATCTCGCCCTCGCAAAGGGACATCGCGATGTGTTGCTCACGCAAAGATCACAGCCCGGGAAGCCGTGGACGCCCGTGGATTTCCACGCGATCCTGATTCCCGCGCTGGTGATGGCGGGCGAGGAAGATGCGCTGATCCCCGCCGATGATTCACGCGCGATCGCAGCCGCCATCCCCGGCGCAAAGCTCGCCATCTATCCGGATGGCGGTCACCTTCCAATGGAACAACTGCCGGACGAAACCGTGAAGGACCTTCGCGCGTTTCTGCAGACGCTGGGCGCGCGACCAGCACGCGATTGATGCGTTTTGCGCGTCGCAGAGCTTTCCATGAACGAAAATAGGCAAAACTCACCGCGCAACGCTCTGGCGCTTAAGCGATGGATTCTGGCATAACCGCCCCTATCGGCTGAGGAGAGGCGCATGAAGATTGGCGTTCCGAAGGAGATCAAGACGCAGGAGTATCGCGTCGGTCTCACGCCAGAGAGTGTGATGGAGCTGACGCGGGCCGGGCACGACGTGTTCGTGCAGACAGGCGCAGGACTAGGCCTCGGCGCAACCGACGCAGACTATTTAAAATCCGGCGCGACCATGCTCGACACCGCCGCCGACGTGTTCACCACCGCCGAAATGATCGTGAAGGTGAAAGAACCACAGCCCGTCGAGTGCGCGATGCTCAAGCCGCACCACACGCTGTTCACCTATCTCCACCTCGCCGCAGACAAGCCGCAAGCCGAAGCACTGATGAAGTCCGGCGCGATCTGCATCGCCTATGAAACCGTGACCAACAAGGCAGGCCGCCTGCCGCTGCTGCAGCCGATGAGTCAGGTCGCCGGCCGCATGTCGATCAATGTCGGCGCCTATGCCCTGATGAAGACGAAGCGCGGGCGCGGCCTGTTGCTTGGCGGCGTGCCCGGCGTGCCGCCCGCGAATGTGGTCATCCTCGGCGGCGGCGTTGCCGGCGTGCATGCGGCGGAAATGGCCAACGGCGCGCGCGCCAACGTGACTGTGTTCGACCGTTCCATGCCCCGCCTTGAAGAACTCGACGTCCAGTTCGCAGGCGCTGTCGATACAGTCTATGCAACGCAGGCCGCTATCGACCGCGCCGTCATGGAAGCTGATCTCGTGATCGGCGCCGTCCTGATCCCCGGCGCCGCCGCGCCCAAACTCATCACGCGCGCCCACCTGAAGAACATGAAGCCCGGCGCCGTGCTGGTGGACATCTCCATCGACCAGGGCGGCTGCTTCGAAACCTCGCGCCCGACCACGCACGACGACCCCATCTACGAAGTCGACGGCATCCTGCACTATTGCGTCGCCAACATGCCGGGCGCCGTGCCGCGCACGTCCACCTATGCGCTCAACAACGTCACGCTCCCCTTCGCACTGGACCTTGCCAACAAGGGCACAAAAGCCGCGCTGAAAGCCGATCCGCACCTGGCTGAAGGGCTCAACGTGGCCGAGGGCAAGATCGCGCACGCCGCCGTGGCGCACGATCTCGACCTGCCCTTCGCCAAACCGTCATGGCTTTAGCGTTGCGCGGACTTGTCGCCCTGTGCGCGTTGCTGGTGGCTGCCTGCAGCGGCGAAACGCCGGTCAACATGAAAGACCCCTCGTCGGTCGCCCGACGATTCGTGGAGGCCTACAACGCCCGCGATCTCGCCCGCATGTTGCCGCTTGTCGATCAGGTCAACATCGATGCCGTGAAGAACGCACTGGCCGACGGCCCCAGCAGCGAGGCCTATCAAAGCATCTTCATGCCCGAGATGGTCGAACTTCTCGCGCGCGATGGCGGCAAGGTCTTTGGTCCACGCTATGACAGGCAAAGCGCGGTTTTCCAGGTCGGCGATACTGTTGCCGGCGACGCCTACACGATCGAACTCAGCCAGCGCGACGACAAGACATGGCTGATCGATGAATTCTCGATGATGAGCGAGCGCGAATTCCTCGAGCTGCCGGAAAAGCAGCCGGAGCCCTGAGACCCTCGCCGCCTGCCTCGCCTCAATATCTCTGCGAGAACCGAACGTAGAACCGGCGTCCGCGCCGACTACTCCGCTGCCCTTGCGACAGTCGCGCTGTCGGCCAGGCGTGCATCGATCCAGCCGCGTACAAACGCGTTGGTGCGCGAGGCGACGCGCGTGGGAAAGCGATTGAATGCGTGCGGTGCATCTGGAACGACGATTACACGCGCATTGCCATTCGCCGCCGTCCAGCGCTCGCCCATCAGCGCGCTGTCATCGATCAGCGGATCGATCGTGCCGCACAGCAACACTGCGGGCGGCAGGCCGGCGAGATTCGCATAGAGCGGCGAGAAGGCGGGATCACGCCGCCCCTCCTCGCTCTTGCCCGGCAGCAGCTTCGCCAGCCCCGTCGTCATCGCAGGCCCATCAAGCACCAGCGTATCGCGCGGCGCCGCACGCACGCTTGGCGTGCATGACAGATCATACGGACCATAGAACAGAACCGCGCCGCGCAGCCGCGCAAAATCCCCGCGCGTATCCCTCAAGCGAAGCAGCGTGCAGGCGGCCAGATGGGCGCCGGCCGACTCTCCGCCAATGAACATGTCGATCGCGCCGAACTCTTCCCGCGCATGCTCGAAAGCCCAATCGCCCGCGGCCGCGCACTGGGCAATCATGCCGGGCAGATCGATATCCGGCAGCGTCGTGTAATCGACACTCACCACCACCAGCCCGCAATCCGCCGCGATGCGTGCGTTCACCCGGTCATCCATCGCCGCCGTGCCAATCGCCCAGCCGCCACCATGGTAATCGACATAGACGCCGCGCACGTCCCCGGCCGGCCGCAGGACGCGGATCGAAACGCTGTGACCCTTCCACGTGATGCGGCGCGTGGACGTCGTCACGCCCGCCACGCCATGAGGCACGAAGGCCTGCGCGCCCAGCATCGTCTGGATCATCATCTTGCCAAGCCGCGACGGCGCACGGAAACGCGGCGCCCACCGCAGCTGGCGATTCATGCGGCGCGCTTCGTCCAGTTCCGCATCCGTGAAATCGAGAGAAGAAGCAGTCATGGGCGAGCCTTGCGCTGACCCCCTGAATCTAGGGCCTGACGGCAGCTCCGGCAATGCACGCCCCGGAAACAGAAAGGCCCGCTCGTGAGAGCGGGCCTGCCTGCTATCCCATGTTCAGACGATCAGCGAACCGTGCTGCTCTTGAAGTACTTGAAGAAGTCGCTGTCCGGCGACATCACGAACGGCGTGCCGGACTTGATGGCTTTGTCATAGGCCTCGAGCGAACGATAGAAGGAGAAGAACTCCGGGTCCTTGCCATAGGCGGCCGCGTAGATCTTGTTCCGCTCGGCGTCGCCCTCACCGCGCAGGACCTGCGACTTCTGGTTGGCTTCGGCGACAATGACTTCCACCTGCTTGTCCGCTTCACCGACGATCGAGAGGTACAGCCCCTCACCTTCGGCGCGGTACTGGTTCACCTTCTGCTGAAGCTGCGACTTCATGCGCTCATACACGCGCTGCGAGTTCGCTTCCGGCAGGTCGGCCTGACGGATCCGGACGTCGATGATCTCGATGCCCAGCGTCGTCATGTTCGACTGCAGCGAGGTCTTGATGCGTTGCATCACGCTGGCCCGCTGGCCGGAGATGATGTCGGGCTGGGACACCTTGCCGAGCTCGCCGCGCAGCGCCGCGTTGAAACGCAGGCGGAGCTGGGCAAGGCCGTTGTCCATCGTGCTGGCGGCGCGGAAGAACTGGGTCGGATCCTTGATGCGCCAGCGCGCAATGGCGTCGACGTTCAGGCGTTGCTGGTCAGCTGCGGTGATCTCCGCCGATTCCAGATCGAAACCCATGTTCCGCTTGTCGTAATAGATCACGTTCTCGACGACCGGCACCTTGAAGTGCAGGCCGGCGCCGCGGGGCGATCCGTCCGCATTCACAGCATACTGGTACTGGCCGAAGCGCAGCACGATGGCCTGCTGGTCAAGCGAGACGATGTAGAACGCGTTGGCCAGGATGACGATCAGCGCAGCCGCGACCACGCCGCCGATGATGATGAGCCTCTGCATGGTTATTGCCCCTGCGGCTGTTGGCGGCCGCGCAGCTGGTCAAGCGGCAGGATCGGAACGGCGCCTGACTTGTTGTCGAGGATGATCTGGTCCGTACGGCCCATCACCTTTTCCATCGTCTCTAGGAACATGCGTTCGCGCGTCACACGGGGCGCCGAGCGATACTGGTCATAGACGAGGTTGAAGCGATCGGCCTCACCGCGCGCGTTGGCGACGGAGGCGGCCTTGTAACCTTCGGCTTCCTGGATCATCCGCTGCGCCTGACCTTCGGCTTCCGGGACAACCTTGTTGCGGTAAGCGATGGCTTCCGCCTCGCGCTTGGCCTTGTCCTGTTCGGCGCTGGAGACTTCGCGCTGTACGCTGACCACTTCCTCGGGCGCCGAAGCGCCTCGCAGCGAGATCGAGATGATCTCGACGCCGGCCTGATAGCTGTTCAGGGTCTGCTGCATCAGGTCGCGCACGCGGGTTTCCACAACCGTCCGGCCCGTCGTGGTGATGGGCTCGAATGCCGAGGTGCCGACGATTTCGCGCATGGCGCTCTCGCCGATCTGCTCGATCAGCACGTGATTGTTCGGATCGCCGCCCTCCACGTCGACCACCTTGAACAGGTAGTCGCGCGGTTCGAAGACGCGCCAGTTGATGACGAAGTCGATGTCGATGATGTTCTCGTCGCCCGTCAGCATCAGGTTGGCGACATTCGTGCCGCCGATCTCAGTACGGATCTCGGTGTTCACCGGCACGATGATGTGACGCTCGATCGGGTTGGGCAGCCGGATCTTGAAGCCCGGCTCCTCATAGCGATGGAATGTCCCGAAACGCAGCACGACGGCGCGCTCCTGTTCGTTCACCTGGTAGATCCCGGTGAACAGCCAGCCGACGATGCCGATGGCGAGAATGATGATGAGGCCCGTCGCGCCCAGCCCGCGTCCGCCACGGCCGAATGCGCCGCCGCCGCCCGAACCACCGCCCGAGCTGCCGCCGCCGTCCTTGCGCTTGAAGCGCTCCTGCATCCTGCGCAGGGTCTCCTCGAGGTCCGGCCGATCCTTGTTGCCGCCGCCGCCACCACCGCCGGAACCGCCGCCGGGCTTGTTGCCGCCGCCGGGCTTGCCCCACGGGCTTTCGCCGCCGCCGCCGCCATTATTGTTGTTGTTGCCGCCACCCCAGGGGCCTCCGCCCCCGCCGCTGCCCTTGTTGTCGTTCCAGGGCATAGGCCCGTCCTCCTGAGTGGTCGTGTCTGGGGATTTGTGTCCTCCAGTAGTTGAGCCCGCATTAAAGCGGCTTCAAGGCTGGCGGATAAGACAGTTTCACCCATCAAGCGACTTGCCCGGGCACTGACAAAACCGTGATTCACCACCGTCATGACTTGGTGCAGGACTTGGACCGCGCAGTTATGGTAACCGGCATTACTTGCCGGTCAGGCCGTAAACCGGCGAATCATCAGGGCTGGCGGCTTTCTTGCAGCCGGATCACGCATGCTAGCCAGACCCTCGACCCCCTCCAGCGCTGAAGCGCCAGCGACCGCTAACGAGACCATAGGTCGCGACGTAACGGTGGTTATCGCCGCGTGGCGCGCCGCCGGCACGATCGGCCGCGCCGTGGCCTCCGCCCTCGCCCAGCCTGAAGCAGCCGAAGTCGTCGTGGTTGACGACGCCTCGAACGATGACGGCGCCACCCTCGCCGCCGCCCGCGCCGCCGACGACGGAACCGGTCGGCTGACTGTCCTGGCTCTGGACAGGAATGGCGGCCCCTCCGCCGCCCGGAACGCGGCTATCGCGGCCAGCAAGGCCCCCTGGATCACCATCCTCGACAGCGACGATTACTTCGAGCCCGGCCGCCTGCGCGGCCTGATGGCGCTCGCCGACAAGGGCTACGATCTCATCGCCGACGACCTGATGCAGCTGAAGGACGGCGCCCCCGCCTCCACCGCTGAAACCATGTGGTTCATCGGCAATGATAACACGCCGGTCGATGTCAATTTCACCTACTTCATGGAATCCAGCATCGCGAAGTCGAACACCCGCCGCCGCGAAATGGGCTTCCTCAAGCCGATGATGCGCCGGGCTTTCCTCGACGCCCACGCCATCCGCTATGACGAACGGATGCGTCTGGGCGAGGATTTCGACATCTACGCCCGCACGCTCCTCGCTGGCGGCCGGATGCGCCTGATCCCGTGGACGGGCTATATCAGCGTCATGCGCATGCAATCGCTGTCATGGAACCATTCCCGCCGCGACCTGGTCGAACTGGAAGCCGCAAACGATCGCCTGCTTGAATCGAAACTTATCAGCCCGGCCGACGCAAAACTGGTGCGCCGCCACCGTCTCATCGCCCGCTGCCGCATTTCCTGGGTGGACCTGATCGATGCCCTCAAGACCCGCAACGTCTTCCGCGCCTCGTGGGTCGTGCTAAAGGACCCCCGGCAGGCGCCTTACCTGGCTCGCGCATTCCGCAACATGATCTTCCAGAAGCTGGATCGCGGTAAGCAGAACTAGGCGCCTCCCAAGCTGGAGAGCCCATGCCGTCTGCCCTCGAAATTTCCGTACGCGCGGCGCTCGACAGCATCGCCGACCCCATCTCGGGCAAGGGCCTCAGCGCATCCGGCCGCGTCGCAGGCCTCGTCGTACGGCCAGATGGCAAGATCGGCTTCGTCCTTGAAACCGGCGTCGGCGCCGCCGACGAGCCGCTGCGCAAGGCGGCCGAGGATGCGGTGGCGCGCGTCGATGGCGTAACCGCCGTAACCGCCGTCCTCACAGCCGAAGCCACAACCGGCGCCCGCACGGTCGCCCCGCCCCCGCGCCCGCAGATCAAACCGCAAGCGCCTGCGCCCGCCCCCGCGGTCACACGGCCCGCACGCGCCATCGTCGCCGTGGCGTCGGCCAAGGGCGGCGTCGGCAAATCGACCGTCGCATCCAACCTCGCCGTCGCCGCCGCAAGATCAGGCCTGCGCGTCGGCCTGCTCGATGCGGATGTCTTCGGTCCTTCGCTTCCCACCATGTTCGGCACCGTCGGCATCCGCCCCGAACTCACAGCGGCCAAGAAGATGAAGCCGGTGATGGCGCACGGCGTCGCCACCATCTCGATCGGCTATCTGGTCGATCCCGATCAGGCCGTCGTCTGGCGCGGCCCGATGGTAATGTCCGCCGTCTCGCAGCTCATCAACGACACCGACTGGGGCGACCTCGACATCCTCTTCATCGACACGCCTCCGGGCACCGGCGAAGTCCAGCTCACGCTCGTGCAGAAACTCCCGCTCGACGGCGCCGTGATTGTCTCGACGCCGCAGGAAGTGGCGCTGGCCGATGTGCGGCGCGGCGTCGGCATGTTCCGCAAGACATCGGTCCCCGTGCTGGGCGTCATCGAGAACATGGCCTGGTTCGAACAGTCAGACGGTTCGCGCGCCTACATCTTCGGCAAGGACGGCGCGCAGCGCACGGCCAGCGAACAGGGCGTACCCTTCCTCGGCGCCCTGCCCATCCTTCCCGCCTTGCGTGAAGGCGGCGACGCCGGCGTTCCGGCCGCCGCAGGCGACGGCAACGCAGCCGAAGCCTTCCGCCTGCTCGCCGAAGCGATCAGCGAGGCCCTGGCAGCCTCTCCGAACAAGCCTGAACCGAAGATCGTGTTCGAATAACCCCTCGCCGGTAACACCTCCTAACGAGACGTGAATGGCGTTGCAGGGTTTGCGCAGGTCATGCCCGCACGATCTCAACCAACACCTGTTATCCAGTCACTGTCCGCAAACGCTGCGGTGACGGCGGGACCACGCGCGACGGCGTGAGACCGGGGGAACAAGGGCTGCCAATGTCGACGCTGATAAAGACCAACCACATCATCGTGGCCGACGCGGTCTCACACACGCGCAATCTCGTGGCCGACGTGCTGCGCTCGCTCGGCTACTACTCGATCCTCCACGCCAACGACGGCAAGGAGCTGCTCGAGCTGACCGTCGAGTACGAGCCCCGCATCGTCATCACCACATCCCGCCTGCCGGAGCTGTCGGGCCTTGAATACACGCGCCTGATCCGCAGCGGTTACCAGAACGTCTCGCGCCTGCTTTCGGTCATCGTCATGACCGACACCCCGACCCGCACTTTCCTCGATGCAGCACAGGCCAGCGGCGTCGACGAAATGCTCGTCCGCCCGTTCACCGCTCAAGCCATGCAGGTGCGCATCAAGGCCGTGATGGAGCGTCCGCGCCCCTTCATCGACAGCGCCGTATATCTCGGCCCATGCCGCCGCCGCCGCATGATCGAAGACTATGTCGGACCGCTGCGCCGCTTCATCGACCCCACCGACGACATGCCCGGCGCCTTGCCCTGGGAGCAGGAAACAAATCGCGTCGCCGTGCGCAAATGCGTCACCAAGCTAAGCGAGCTGTCGTTTGGCCTGACCGCCGGCGACCGCCGCAAGCTGCGCGACATCTACTCGGCCACCAAGGAAACCGAGGGCATGGCCGACGAAACCAAGGACATCATGCTGGGCGCCGCCGCCCGCTCCCTCGGCCGTTACATAACTGCGATCGGCGCGAACGGCGTGCCGGACCCTGAAGTCATGACCACGCATATCAACGCCATGCACACGCTCGGCATGCTGTCCGGCGCACAACACCGCGAACGCGAGCACCTGGTCGAAGGCCTTGTGCGCGTGGTCGACAAGCGGCTTGGACGCGGCAAGGTCGCCTGAAGGCGCACAACGCCCGGAATTCCGATTACGCCTTAAGCCCATTGCGTCTGAACTAGGGCTGCGCATCGGCGCCTTCCGCCGAATTGTAAACACAGCACGGCGCCTATCTTGCTGCGTCTGACGTGCGGAGCCTTCGCTCCCGCCTGCTCCGCCAACGCGGAGTGCTGCATGTCGGCCCGTCGTCTCACCGTTAACGATTGTGAACGCCCGGCGCGGCAGCCAACCACATCTTTATTGGCGCCTGAGCAGACGAATCTCCTTGCAAGCGCGCGCGCCTCACTTAACGTTTTGTTTACGGCAACAGCTGTGCGGCCGTCCGCGTTAACGCGGATCCGCACGGAGGTACGGGAGGTTTGGCTCGGATCACCCTCGCGGGAAACCGGGCGCGGACGGGAGTAGCGTATGGGCCACACGGTTCGGTTGCGCGGCGAGTTCTGGCCGCAGGATCATTGGGGGCGGGTAACCAACGCCGCCATAGCGCGCGAACAGGTCGCCCAACCCGCGCTCGAAGCCGCTGAAGAAGCCGCTGACGTGGCCCTCGAACGCTTCGGCGATCGTCTTCACTCCGTTTACCTTTCAGGCCCAGCCGCGCGTGGCCGTCCGGGCGGCGCCGCGTTCTTCGTCCTGCTGCGCCTCGGCGCGTCCGATGCCCGCAGCAATGAGAGCTGGGAATCCGCTGTCGCCGCGCAAATCCGCCGCCGTCATCCGCGCATCGGCCGCGTCGCGGTCGCTGTGTTCAACTGGAAAGACGTCTTCACCACCGACGGCGCCTTCTCGCCCGCCCGCTTCCGCCTCGCCGTCAACTCGGTCTGCGTCGCCGGCCGCAACATGACGCGCATGCTCGCCCCGCAACGCATCGACACCGCGTCGATGAATGGCGACATTCTTGGCTTCCGCCCCCGCATGCTGAACGCAGCCGGCCGCCTCGCCGCCGCCCGCTCGCCCGACCGCGTCCGCGCCGCCGCGATGGACGCTGGCCACGCCGTCCTCGCCGCCTCCTTCGCCCTCGTGATGGAGCGCGAGCAGATCTACACCGAAGACCTCGACCTGCGCCGCGATCTGTTCACGCTGAACTATCCGGGCCGCACGCGCGATCTTGCGGAAGCCTACGCCATGGCCACCCGCCCCTCGCCGGACGCGATGAAAGCGCTCGTCTTCATCGACAGCGCCTGCCGTTGGCTCACGCCGATGACGGATGCCTGGCTCAACGCCAACAACCCGCAACGCACGGAACGCCTGAAGGCCTAGCCCTTCTTCACGCGTCCACGCGCATCCAGCTCCGCACCGCACCCCACGCAGGTGTTCCCACCCCACATGGCCTGATCCATGTTCTTGGGTTGGCGCACCTTCGGCTGCTCCGCGCCGCATTTCTCGCACTTCACCGGTTTGCGGAACACGATGAAGATGATCAGCACAGCCGCCGTCGCCACTGCGCCGATCAGCGCCGGCATGAATGCCTGTTCCATGGAAGTCTCCCTCGCCCTCTAGCGCGCAGCATGGATCGCCTCGCCGCGCCCGTCCAGCATGCCTGCGGGCGCTGGGTAACCCGAACTTCGCGATGGACCGCTCCCTGGCGCGCTCCTATCACGCTGGAGACGGGCCGGAGGACGCGATGACATCGAAACTGTACGCAATACTTGGCGCGCTGGGCCTTGCCGCCTGCGCCACATCCGAAGCCCCCGCTCAGGAAAGCGCGAGCGGCCCATCCGCCTTCACGAAGGCGATCCACGAGCAGGTCCGCGCCGAACGCCCCTTCTCGGACACGCGCGACTTCGACTTTGCCCAGCGCGGCTTCATCGCCACCCGCAAGGACCCGCTCATCACCACCGCTACGGGCCAGCCGGTCTGGAATCTCGCCGCCTTCGACTTCCTCAAGACCGACGCCCCGTCCACCGTAAACCCAAGCCTCTGGCGCCAGGGTCAGCTCATGGCGAAGCACGGCCTGTTCAAGGTCAGCGACACGATCTGGCAGGTCCGCGGCTTCGACATCGCCAACATCACCTTCGTCAAAGGCGCAACCGGCTGGATCGTCATCGACACGCTCGGCTCCATCGAAACAGCGAAGGCCGCGCTCGATCTCGCCAACGAACAGCTCGGCGCCCGCCCCGTCGTCGCCGTGATCTACACCCACTCCCACACCGACCACTTCGCCGGCGCCGCGGGCCTGATCCAGCTCGCTGACGTCCGCGCCGGCAAGGTTCAGGTCATCGCTCCCAAAGGCTTCCTCGAAGCTGCCGTGGGTGAGAACGTCATCGCCGGCCCCGCCATGCAGCGCCGCGCCATGTACCAGTTCGGCGTGCTGATCCCGAAGGGCGTCGATGGCCTCGTAAGCGCCGGCATCGGCCCCGCGCTCTCCACCGGCACAGCCTCGCTGATACCGCCCACGCGCGAGATCGCCGCCACCGGCGAGACGCTCACCATCGACGGCGTGAAGCTCGTCTTCCAGTTCACCCCCGGCACCGAAGCCCCCGCCGAGATGAACGTTCACTTCCCGGACTGGAAGATCATCGACATGGCGGAGAACGCCAACGCCACCCAGCACAACATCCTTACCCCGCGCGGCGCCGTCGTGCGCGACTCCAAGGTCTGGGCCGAAGGCCTCACCAAAGCCCTCCGCCTCTTCGGCGACAGCGATATCCTGATCACCAGCCATGGCTGGCCGCGCTTCGGCAACGCCGAACTCCGCGACTATCTCGGCAAGCACCGCGACGCCTACGCCTTCCTGCACGACCAGACCGTCCGCCTGATGAACCAGGGCCTCAATGGCGACGAGATCGCCACGCGCCTCAAACTTCCCGCCGAACTCGACCGCGAATGGTACGACCGCCCCTATTACGGCTCGCTCTCGTTCAACAGCCGCGCGGTCTATCAGCTCTACATGGGCTGGTATGACGCCAACCCGTCCAACCTCGCCCCCGTCCCGCCCGTCGATACGGGCAAGCGTTACGTCGAAGCCCTCGGCGGCGCCGACCGCGTAAAGCAGCTCGCGCAAGCCGCCATCGACAAGGGCGATTACGCCTGGGCCGCCGAACTCCTCAACCACGCCGTCATGTCGGACAACACCGACACAACAGCGAAGACCATGCTCGCCCGCGCTTATGACCAGCTCGGCTGGCAAACCGAAAACTCCCTCTGGCGCAACATCTATCTCACCGGCGCGCAGGAACTTCGCTCCGGCGTCGCCGCCCCGCGCGCTAATCCCGCCTCGCAGATGGCCACACTCGCCAACCTGCCCATGGGCGCGCTGATTGATCTCCTCGCCGTCCGCCTCAACGCCGAAAAATCCGCGGGCCAGACTCTCAAGCTCGCCTTCGTCCTCTCCGACAGCAACGAACGCACCTACATCACCATCGCCAACGGCGTTCTCATCCACGAAGAAATCGCCGCCCCCACGCCCGTCGACGCTACGCTCACCCTCACCCGCGCCGATTTCCTCGGCTCCATCTTCGGCGGCCAGCCGCTTCCCCCCAAGATCGCCAGCGGCGCAGCAAAGATCGAAGGCAGCCCCGCCGCCCTCCTCAAACTCTCCCAATGGATGGACCCACCCAACCCCGCCTTCCCGATCGTGACGCGCTAGCGGGAACTAGCCCTCATCCTGAGCAGCACGCGAAGCGTACGTCCGCCGAAGGACGAGGGCGTGCCCACCATCTGAGCCGCAGGCGCGAAACTGCCCACTCAAAAACAAATCAGCGGCCCCATCCTTCTCCGGGATGATGGCCGCCGTACATTGCAGGTCTGGCTTGCCGGTCTCACGCCGGCTTGTCGGGGAAGATGCGGTCTTACGCCGCCTGTCTGGCCGGGTTGATCCCGGCATCCCATTCAAACTCCGGATAGAAGCGGTCCATCATCCGGGAGACGTAAGCGACGAGGCGCGGCCGGCTGATCGCCGCATCGCGCACGGGCGTGTCGAAGAACGGCGTCATCGCGCCCGCCAGCGTCGCGAACACAAACGCATCCGTGCCGCACGGCTGGTCGCCCATCAGGTACGGCTTGTCGCCAATGAACACTTCCAGCGCATCAAGCGAACGCTCGGCCAGCAAGGTGATCTCCACCTCGTTGTGACGCGCAATGCCCCGCGCCATGAATCCGGCCCGCACCCGCTCCAGCACGTCCTTCTTGATGGCTTCGCGATGCTCCGTCGGCGCGCCATTGAAGAACTGCGCAGGCCCCTTCTCGAAGTTCGCGGGCACCAGCCAGCGGAAATACGTGAACGCCGGCGCCAACTCGCGATCGATCATCAACTCGATCGCCAGCGCCGTCGCGCGCTCCACCGGAGAAAGCCCCGCATCGAAATCAATGCCGTACTCGCGCTCGAGATGCATGCGGATGAAACTTGAGTCGCCGATCAACCTGCCGCCGTCATCAATAAACGGCAGCTGCCCCTTCGGCGCCTGAGCTGGATTGCCCGGATGCTTCTCGTACTCGAGCTCAGCCATCCGCAGCTGCACTTCGGTCTTGGTCACATAGGGGCTGACTTCTGGAAGTCCGAAATTGGGCCCGAAGCCGGAAAGCGTGATCATGATCGTGTCCCCTTCGTTGTTGTCCGGCTTGCCTGTCCGAGCCTGATGACACATACCTGCCAGACGCCTGCTGACAGCATCCTGTCAGCATGGAAGGGAGGGACGAAAACATGCGCAAGGCAGACCGTCTTTTCGAGATCATCCAGATCCTGCGCCGCTCGAAGAAACCCGTCACCGCAGACGCGATGGCCGCCGAACTCGAGACCTCGAAGCGCTCCGTCTATCGCGACATCGCCGCCCTCCTCGCCCAGCGCGTCCCCATCCGGGGCGAAGCCGGCATCGGCTACGTGCTCGACAAGGGCCTCGACATGCCGCCCCTGATGCTGACCACCGACGAGATCGAAGCCGCTGTCCTCGGCGCGCAATGGGTCATCAATCGCGGCGACCCGCAGCTGTCGAAAGCCGCGCGCGACCTGCTCGCGAAAATCGAAGCCAGCATCCCTGAACGCCTGCGCCCCTATATCGACGACCCCGCCCACCGCGTCGTCCCCGCCTGGGATCGCATGAAGGACGCCATCGACCTCGGCGTCGTCCGCAACGCCATCAACGGCGCGCGCAAGATGAAGCTCGATTATCGCGACGCCGAAGGCCGCCCGACCGAGCGCGTCATCTGGCCCATCCTGCTCGGCTATTACGAAACCACGCGCATCATCTGCGCCTGGTGCGAAACGCGGAAAGACTTCCGCTCCTTCCGCTCAGACCGCATCGTCACCGCCGCCGTCCTCGAAGACCGCTACCCCGAACGCCCCGCCGCCCTGCGCGTGAAATGGCGCAAGGCAATGGAAGCCGACTGGAAGAAACGCGAAGCCGAATGGAAAAAGCAGAAAGCCTGCGCCCCGGAAACTCCGTAGGCCGAACTTCCATAAGAGCGAAGCAACCCGCCGCCACCACCCGAAGAACGCTAAGAGGGCGTTTTTGGCTGGGCGGCTTTTTGGGAATTTGATTTGTGAATACGCGCCAACTACTTGATGCATATTTCGATGTTGGATCGAAGCACGCCAACGAAATGCTGAAGGCGGCCGGACAGGCCAGTTTGGTGTCGAAAGATGCCGTATCAGCAGGAGATGCGGCAAACCTTTTGATGTTGCACCTCCTCGTTGAGCGAGAGTTGGGGCAACTCAGCGAAGGCGGCTTGGGTGACGCCGCCAGAAAAATGGATGCTATTGAAATCCCCGATGGATCGAGGGTGGTTTATAATTTGCTCCTGCTTGATTTGGCGCGTGAACGCGGCGTGTCTTTGACGTTTGCAAAAACAACGAGCGCAAGCGGAAACGACCTAGACTGGGACTTGATGCGACGTTTGAGACGAGCAACGCCAACATTCTCGAATCAAATCGACGAGCTGATCCAGGCGCACGCTAAAAGAGCGCCACCTTTCAAATAAGGTACTTAGGTTTTGGCTGACTACGGATGGTCCCATCGCCGCCCGATCGCTCCCACACGCGATAACCTACTGCATTCACAGGTTAGGTTAGCCGAGGGCGCCGCTCTCTCGTTTGACATGCTTTGTATCGTAGCAAACCCGCATGCAACTTCCCCAATAATATCCGCGTCTGACACGGCGTCGCCGGGCGAGAATGCAGACGGAAGGAAGGCCTCGCGTGGTCCGGGACGACAGTCTCAGCAAGGCAGGATACTTGCGGCGATTGCGGCGTGCTCGGGGGAAACGTAATCATTAGAGCGGCGCGATGAGGGGCACATGTCAACCGGCGAAAAGAAACAGAAGACAAGAAAAGCTGCGCTAAGTTTTTTCCTGGTATTCTTTATTCTTGAGGGGTTGTTGCTCGCGAATATGTTCTTCGGTGTGTGGTCTCCAGCTGTCGCAGACGAGTCACAAGCCCTGCCGATGATCTTGCAGAACTCTGCTATCTCCGTCGTCGGAGCGGTGGGGGCCGCGATTGGCGCGTGGATTAATGAAGCACCGCCAAAATGATCTAGAGGCAGTCGCAATGTATGGGGCCTTGAGAAGGCTAACCGCGACCCATTCCGCAAGCACGACAGCCTCTCAATGCGTCCCGGCTCTCCGCTTCACTACGGCCAGCATCACAAGCGTGGGTGATGCAGGTTTCGAGGGAGAGACCGATATCCAATTCGCGGGGCAGCAAGCGCATCGCCCCAAACAAAAACGCCGGCCCCGTGAAGGGCCGGCGTGATTGCTGTCGGCGACAGAAGACTAGAAGCGGATCTGCAGTTCGGCGCCGAACGAGCGCGGCAGGCGAAGCTGTTCCGAGGTCGTGTAGCACGATGTCGCCGGACGGCCGCCCGCGGGGGCAGTCGTGGCAGGCGTCGATTCGCACAGCGTCGGCGCAACTTCCTTGTTCAGGCCTTCGCGCAGGCTGGCGTCGACACCGTCGACTTCCCACTGCACTTCGTCGAACACGTTCTTCACCCAGCCGATCAGCGTGATGTTGCCATCAGCGTTGGTCCAGCTCACGCGTCCGTCCGTCTGGTCGAAGCTCGGCACTTTCGTGTAGCTGCGGTTGAAGATCGAGGTGAACGAGATGTCCTGCCAGAAATAGCTGACCGAGGCATCGATCTTGGAGCCGTCTTCGAAGTCCCAGGTGTAGGTCGTGTTCAGCGCGACCTTGTGCTTCGGGCTGTAGGGCAGAAGGTTGCCCTCCACCGACTGACCCTGTTGACCAAGGCAGGCCGGGCCGCCGCACGTATCCGGATCCGAATCGGCCGGCGGTCCAAGCGGTTGCGCCGCCGGGTCCATGGCATACGGATCAAGGCCGTGAACCAGCGCCGGCGACGTGCCGATCTCCGGGTTCGTGAAGCCATAGTTCAGGATGAAGCGCAGGCTGTCGGTCGGGTACCACATCGTCTCAAGCTCGAAGCCCGAAATCGTGGTCTCCGGCAGGTTCACATACGAGGTGTAGGGAAGCGGACGCACCAGCGGACCCGAACCATCCGGATCGACCGGCACGACGCCGTTCGGAACCTGATAGCCTTTGTAGTCGTACAGGAACGCCACGGCGTTCGTGGTGAGGTACCAGTCTTTCCAGTCGCGCTTGAAGCCGATCTCGTAAGCGTCGACGAGCTCCTGGTCCGTGTACGGCGTTGCTTGCAGCAGCGCGTAAACGTCCTGGGCGCCAAGACCACCGGGTTTGTAGCCACGGTTGTATTTGCCGTAGATCAGGGTGTCGTCATCCGGCGTCCAGTCGATGCCGAGCACGCCCGTGACTTCTTCCCAGCTCGCGGCCAGGTCGCGGTAACGGTTGCCGGTTGCGGCGTCGAGATAGATGCCGACCTGTTCCTGACGATCCGTGCTGGTCGGGTTGGCGTTCAGAACGCCACGGCCCACCTGCCCCGTCGCCGGGTCAACACCACCAAGCTCGCTCGTCAGATCGACGCGCGGCGGGATGATGGCGGTGACAAGGCCAAGCAGGCCCGGCCCGACCACATCGAGGAACCCGTTCTCGAGCGACTCTTCGACGACGTAATGGTTCACGTAGCGCGCATACTCGCGGCCACGCTGCCGATCCGTCGACCAGCGCAGGCCGGCGGTCAGCTTCCACTGATCGTTGATCTGGTAGTCGCTCTGGATGAACGCGCCGTAGGCGTTGTTCAGGTTCTGGTTGCTCGTGAACAGGACCAGCGACTCACCCACCGGCGTCCCCGAAGCCGCCGTCCTACCCGTCCGCGTCGGCAGGATCGGCAACGGAACCAGCGGCGTCGACAGGTCATCGCCAAACGCCAGCAGGTTGTTCAGCCCATAAACCGGCCCACCCGGATCAACCGCATTCCCGACGAACACGGTCTGCGTGTAGTTCTCCTGATACTGATAAAGCCCCGCCACCACCTGCAGCGGACCATCCCACGTCGACAGGAAGTTGATCTCGTTCGAGAACCAAGCGCGGTTCTCCGTATAATCCGAGATCCGTTCGGACTCGATCAGGCGGTTATAGTAGTTGCCTTGGTGCGTATAACGCTTGATCGGGGAGCCATCCTGATCGTCTTGCAGGTTGTAGTTATAATAGACGTACCCGCCGAGATATTTGATGTCGAAATTGTCGGCGTGCCAGATGGCTTCCGCGGCGAATTCGTTGGTCGGCGTGAGGTGGGCGGTGGCCGTGAAATCGCTGTTGAATGCATAGCGATCATTGATCGCCGGGTTGGTGCTCTGCGAGCCAACCTGAACGCGGTTCGGGTCGAGAAGGCCCGAGAAACCGTTCGGGCCGATGTCATCTGGGCCGTTCGCGAACAGTGTCGAATAGGCCTGACGCGAGCCAACACCCGTACGACCACCCGGTCCGCCCTGGCGGTCCCACGACAGGCGATTATAGCGAGCCCACCATTCAAAGCGGTCACCGATGTCACCCTCGAGTTGCGCTTCGAGGTAGTACTCGTCGTTGCGCAGGCCTTCGGTTTCGAGGCCGGACGCGTTGTGCAGGAAGCCTTCGTTCTGAGCCGAGCGCGAGCCGCCAAAGCGATAGCGCAGCGAGTCGGTGATCGGGCCCGAAACCGTGCCTTCGACCTTCATCGAGTCAAAGTTGCCGGCGCCGATGTTGAACTGCCCTTCGAATTCCTCGGTCGGGCGCTTGGAGATCAGGTTCAATGCCCCGCCGATGGAGTCGCGACCATAAAGCGTGCCTTGCGGGCCGCGCACGACTTCAACACGCTCGACGAAAAGCGCGGGACGGCCAGCGGGGATCGAGGAGGAGTAATAGACGCCGTCGATGTAGTTCGAGATGCCCGAGCGAATGCCGAAGTTGTTCGATGTCCGCGTAACGCCGCGCATGCCGAGACGGTCATTGGCGTTTGAATAGGTGAGGCCCGGAGCGAAGTTCGTGTAATCGGTGACGGTGGTCAGGCCGATCTGGTCGCGGAGTTCAGACGTGATCGCGGTAACGGCGACCGCGATGTCCTGAACGGTTTCTTCTCGCTTCTGGGCCGTGACGACCACGATATCGCGGCGATCATCCACATCCTCGGCGGGCGCCTGCGGCGCGTCCGGCGGGGTTTCAGTAACCTGCGCCATCGCCGGCATGGCGAGGCTGAGGGCAATCAAGCTGACGAGTGAAAGGCGGTTGATCGGCGCCATATCCAAAGTCCTTCCCTGGGCTGGGCACGCCTGTGGCGTCCCTCGATGCTTTTAAGTGAAGCTCGCGCAGCGGAAGCACTCGTTTGCGTAAACGTCACCCTTATGGCGGCTTCTTACCCGCCGCCGAGACGTAAGGGAATGGCGTAGCGTCTATCGACACGCCCTTTTGACTCAGCTTTCCACTGCAGGGGGAAGTTTAACGCTACGTCACCGGGTCAAGTCCGGCGAGGTTTTCGTAGCGCTCAATTGCACACGGGCCACACCCTTCCGACCGTCTGGCCAGAATCTGGGGCTCAGATCGCTTCCACGGTGATGCTGTCGAAGTCGCCGCGCCAGATCGATCGACCCTCCTTCAGGGAGGCATCGCCCTCTTCCACCCGGCCAAGCCCCCGTTGAGCTTCACCCAACACCCAGAGCGCAAGCGGGTCGTGCTTCCAGGTTTTCAGAGACGCTGCGGCTTCCGCTTCGGCTTTCGCGAAGTTCCCCGATTTCAGATAGGCGGCGGCCAGCGACCGCCGGAGCGGGTACCACCAGGTAGGCGGATCCATCCAGTCACCGAACTCCTTTTCCTGGAGGACGGCGCCTTTGCTGAAGCGATCGATGGCGGTGCGGGTGTTGCCTTCAGCCATTGCGAGACGACCCTCCAGCACGGCGATGGCGATCTTGTATTCCGGATCATCACCCGCGACCTTGCGCAGCTTGGCGAGTTCGGCGCGCGCGCTGGCGGCTTCGCCTTTCTGGAGAAACGCTTCCCCCCGGCCATAGGCGCGGTAAGCGCGATAGCTGTCATCGTCACGCGAGCTGGGCGCCAGGGCGAGCATCCTGTCCGGCGCATAGCGCGCAAAAGCCACGTAGGTGCGCGGCGTCGGATCGAAGCGACGTGCGGGCTGGGATTCCGGATAGGCCTTCGTCGCGTGCTCGGCATAGCGCAGCGCGAGCTCGCCATCGCCAGACATCATCGCGCCAGCCAGCCCAAAGGACAGGTTGTGCGAATAGTACATCGGCATCGGGAAGTTTTTGATCATCGGGGGACGTGGATCGCCGCCCTGATCCATCCATTGCGCATCTGTCTCGATTGCCTTCGCGTTGACGATCGCAGCGTCCTGATAACGTCCCGCACGGAAGAAGGTGTGCGCTGGCATGTGGACGAGATGGCTGGCCATCGGCGCAAGCGCGCCGAGACGATTGGCGTAGGAGATCGCGTCTTCGGCGCGCTCATCGAATTCGGTGGCGTGAATGTAGTAGTGGATCGCGCCAGTGTCGTCCGGGTGATCCTTCAGCACCGCCTCAAGAAGCGTGAGCGCGACCTTGAGATCTTCCGGCTTTTCCTCGCTCGACGCCATCATGAGGCTGTGCGCAGCAAGCACGGCGAACTCTGCTTCGCCGGGATAATCGGCTGCGATCTTTGCAAGCGCGTGCGCGAAAGCTGGCTCGGTATCGCCCTCGTCCGCCACAACGCCGGCCTCGCCGGCTTTGCCGCCTTTCTTTTCAGGGGCCTTCGGCGGTTCGGCGTATCGCGCGACCATGGCCTCGGCGAGACGACGCGCTTTTTCATCGCCGGGCTTGGCGAGCGATTTTGCACGCTCCGCCACCGCAAGCGCGACTTTGCGTTCGTCGTCGTCGATGCCGTAATTCAGCGTCGGCCCCAACGCCCAGGCTTCGCCCCACGAGCAGAGTGAGCATGTGGGATCGAGTTCGGCGGCCCGCTTCATCGCCGCCTTCGCGTCCTGATGGTAGAAGGCGTGGCTGAGGGCCAAGCCGTAGTCGAACCATTTCTGCGCTTCTGGATTGGTGGTGTCGACCTTGAAGCCGCCCGTTCCCATGCCGACGGAATACTTGATGTCAGGCGCGACCTTGTCGACGCCGAGCGCTTCGGCCGAGCAGAGTGCGTTGAGAGCGATAAGCCCGTCGACAGTCGCATCCCCTGATGAGGGCGGCGCCAGCATCGCGATAGGCGGCAGGACAGCCGAGCCAGTGGCGCAGGCAGACAGCCCGATCAGTGCTACCGCCGCTATTTGCTTATGCATACCGTCCTCCGCCGTCCGGGAGACGCTATGCGAATTTCGGGTGTCCGCCAAACGGAGTTCAGCGGCGCCGTTCGAGTTCGCGGATCACGCAGGCGACTTCGTTGTCTGCGTCCGCTTCGATGCGGGTCGCCGAAACTTCGCGCCATGCCCGGCGATCAAATGCCGGGAAGAACACGTCGGCTTCGCGTTCGGCCTCTACATCTGTCAGCGTCATGTGGGTCGCGACAGCGAGACCGGCCGCGTAGATTTCGGCGCCGCCTATGATCGAGACTTCCGGAATTCCTGATTGCGCAGCCATCGTGCGGGCAGCAGCCAAGGCGGGCGGCAGGCTGGAGAAAACGAACGCACCTGGCGCAAGAAAATCCAGATTGCGGGTCGCTACAATATTGGGCCGCCCCGGCAGCGGACGCTTGGGAAAGCTCTCCCAGGTCTTCCGGCCCATCACCAGCGGCGTCTTCGCGGTCACCTTGCGGAAGTTGGCCATGTCGGCCTTCAGCCGGAACAACAGCCGGTTTTCGAAGCCGAGTTCGCCTCGCCTGCCTATCGCGGCGACGATCCGGACGCTGATCGGGTCATTGCTGACGGGAAAGGTGGACGATGGCACGGGGGACCTTGTATTGACGCTCAACGCCGCATGACGGGTCGCGGCGACGGCAGTCGAACCCTCGTTCGTTCGCCGATGCAAGTATTTAGAGCGGGTCGGGCATGGATGCCTTCTGGAACGAGCTTGTCTCGGCCCTGACAAATGGGCAGCCGGCGCAGCTGCCGTTGGCTCTACTCGGCATGGCCATGACGGCCGCGCTGATCTGGTATCTCAAGGGACGCGCGTGGGCGTATATTTACGTGGCGCTCATCCCCCTGCTCAACTGGAGCTTCGGGCGCCCGGAAGTCCCGCACGTTGACCTGACGCCGATGTTTGGCGGAATCTTCGGATCATCGCACCATATCATCTTCAACCCCCTGACCATCGCGACCGGCATGGTGTTTGTCGTGCGCGATTTCGTGCAGCGCGAGATGGGTCATCGCGTGCTTGTGCTGATGGCGTTGGCGATCGGATGGTCGTTCTATTATTCGTGGCCAGTGATCGCGCTGGCATCCGGCATCGCATTCGCAATCTCGGAAACAGCCGACTGGCTGATCTTCACCTTCACCAAATACCGTCTGTCGACGCGTATCCTGCTATCGAGCGCGCTGGCCGCACCGATCGACACCACAGTCTTCCTTTATGGCGCTGATCTTGCGCAGGTGATGGCGGGAACGGCCGAGCCAGGCAGCCAGTTCAACATGGCGAACTGGATCTTCTTCATCATCGGCAAGATGATCGGCGCGATCGCAGTGTCGTCGATGATCCGCTATCGCGAGAAGCGCGGCGAGGTTGATCCGGCCTCCGCGTGATTTCGGACGCCTGACTGCGCTTCACCTGCAAGCGACGCAAACAAAAAGGGCGGTCCTGGAAGACCGCCCTTTCGCAGCTCTTGCGAGCTTTTAAAACGTCAGCGGGTCTGAGACTTAGTGAGTCTCGGGAGCCGGCGTCGTGGTCGTCGTGGTGGTCGTGGTCGTCTCGGCCGGCGGGGCAGCAGCCGGGTCAACCGGGGCCGTCATGGCCGGGTCAACAGCAGCCGGAGCCGGCGTTTCCGCGACCGGAGCCGGGGTTTCGACGGTGGTCGTGGTGGTGGTTTCGGCCGGTTTCGATTCCGAGCAGGCGGTGAAGCCGAGCGCAGCAACCGCGACGAGTGCGGCAAAGGTCATTTTCATAGGACAGATCCCTCCGACGGATCACACCCGCCTCGGGGATGAAGGTCCGGGCGGCATTGGTTCATCATCTGGAGCAGGAAAAAGCACAAGATGTTGAATCATTGCGATTTCTACAGCTTGGTTGCGTGAACCTTAACGGGCAGAGGCGGCGGGCTTCGGCGCCGACTCTGCAATCGCATCAAGACGCGATCGGCCGGTCATTTCGGCTGCGGCGATATCCTTGAATCCATTCGGGTGTCCCTACGCCACGCATGAGCGGGTGCGGATAACACGCGATGCCGATCAAACGGCGACGGGTGCCTTGATGTGTGCGTCAGGCGCGTAATCGACCAGCGTGAAATCTTCGTAATCCCATCCGAACAGGTCTGTTTTGGCAGGGTTGAGCTGAAGTTTCGGCAGGGCCCTGGGCTGGCGCTGCATCTGGAGGCGGGCCTGCTCGAAATGATTCGAGTACAGATGAACGTCGCCGAAAGTGTGGACGAACTCGCCCGGCTGGAGCCCGGTCGCTTTCGCCATCAGGATAACCAGCAGCGCGTAGGACGCGATGTTGAACGGCACGCCCAGAAATACGTCGGCTGAGCGTTGATAGAGCTGGCAAGACAACTTACCGTTCGCGACAAAGAACTGGAACAGGCAGTGGCAGGGCGGCAGCGCCATGCCGTCGATGTCGGCGGGGTTCCAGGCGGACACGACCAGACGGCGCGAGTTCGGGTTCTTGATGATCTCGTTCTTCACCCATTCGATCTGGTCGATCAGGCGGCCGTCGGGAGCAGCCCAGCTGCGCCATTGCTTGCCATAGACGGGGCCAAGCTCGCCGTTTTCATCGGCCCATTCGTCCCAGATGCTGACGCCGCGTTCCTGCAGCCATTTGACGTTGGTTTCGCCACGCAGAAACCAGAGCAGTTCAACGATGATCGAGCGCAGATGGAGCTTCTTTGTCGTGAGCAGTGGGAAGCCATCGGCCAGATCAAAGCGCATCTGGCGGCCGAACACGCCACGCGTGCCGGTTCCAGTCCGGTCGCCGCGATCGACGCCGTGGTCCATGATGTCGCGAAGAAGATCGAGATACTGGCGCATAAGCCCGCGTTTCCGACTCGGTGGAAGCCCAGTCATGGGCAATCGGGGCGACGTTGACAAGCTTTGCAGCCCTGCCCCGGCCTGTGCAAAACTCCGGCGATAGAGCAGAGGGCCTTCATGCTGATCCTGAGTGTTTTCCTTCGCGTGCCGCCTGACCAGGTGGACGTCTTGCGGCCTCATATGCAAACCGTGATTTCTGCATCGCGGGCGGAGCCGGGGTGCCTGTTCTATACGCTGGCGGAAGATATGGCCGAGCCGGGACTGATCCGGGCGTTCGAGATCTATGCCGATGACGCCGCGCTGAAGGCTCATGGCGAAAGCGATCACTTCAAGGCGTGGCGAGCCGTGAGCGGCCAATATCCGCGCGAGGACCGCACACTGTACGACGCCGCAAAGCGAGCCTGACATTGGCCGCGAAGAAACCACCGACCTCTTCCGATCTGCCGAAACTGGCCGCACCCGCGCAACGCGCATTGGCGGCGGCAGGCGTCACCAGCCTCTCACAGCTGTCCCGGAAGACCGAAGCAGACGTCATAGCGCTGCACGGCATGGGCCCGAATGCCATGGCGGCGCTCAAGACTGCGATGAAGGCGAAGAGGCTGGGTTTCGCAAAAGCCTGACGCTCAGATCGCGTCGAGCCCTTCCATCAGGATCGGATCGATCTCGACACGCTTGCCTTCGCGATAGTCGCCCACCGTGCGCACGGCTTCATCGCGCGAAAGGCCCTGTCGCTTGATCAGACGATCTACCAGAAGGCGCTCGTCACGGCGGGAATCCTCGAGGGTGCGTGTTTCGACCATGGCGCAAACTCCTTCGTAGTGACGTGCGTAGTGACGATCAGTTTCTGGATAGACCCGCGCGGCAGAACGTTCGCGCATGCCCGTTGTTCCGACATCGCAACGCAGCCTTGCAGCGGCGCCACGACCTCTTTGAACCGCTCATATGGGGCGAGGATTGGGCGATGGAATGACAGGTTTATTAAATCTGCTCACGTCGCAGCGGAGGCTAGCTCAACGCTGGAAGGATGCTGCGATGCGATTGGCATGTTGCAACGCACGACGCGCGCCGCCCTGCTTGTTGGTGATCCAGATGGCGATATTCAAGCCGTTGCGATTTCCAGCAGCATAGAGCAACGCAGGATCGTCATAAACGTCGAGCCAACCGGAGCGATGGACGGCGAGCGCCTGCACCAGTTCAGGGCCGCTCTCGCCCTCGCGCTCCTCAAGCGGGTATCTCCGCTCATCCGACGTCCACGCCGTCCCGGGCACCGTATCTGCAGCGCTCCACTGTATCGACAGCGCTCCACGGGCCTTGAGCACGAAATCCTTGAGTGTGCCGAAGCGCTCAATTCGGCCGACCGCAATCACACCGTCACATTCGGGGTGGCCCGACATGGTGGAACGCCAGTTGCGGTAAGCGATTAGCATATCGCTGCTAACCTCATTCCTTTCGGCGTAGGTCGGATAGCTGGGCTTGCGGTTGTACGGCTCGGCTATCAGCACCGAGCCGCCACCTGGAAGATCCATCCGCGTCTTCGAAAAGCCGAACAGGCAGGCCTCTATTTCTTGGCGAGGCTGGCGGCTTGTTCGGTCATCTCGACCGCCTGCTCCGGCGCTGCGACCGGACCGTCGGCTTCAAGCATCTTGGTGCGGAAAGCGAGACCGGCCACCGCAGCGCCGGCAAGCGGCGCGATGATGAAGAGCCAGAGCTGCTGCAGAGCGGCGCCTTGCGCAACCACCGCCGGGCCAAAGGAGCGCGCCGGGTTCACCGACACGCCTGTCACCTGGATGCCGACGATGTGGATGACCGTGAGCGTCAGGCCGATCGCCAGACCAGCGAAGGCGGATGGCGCCTTGGTTTGCGTCGAGCCGAGGATGACGACGACAAACAGGAAGGTCGCCACGATTTCGAATGCAAGCGCGGCGGTCATCGAATACCCGCCGAGATAATCATCGCCAAAGCCATTCTGACCGAGGCCATTGACCGCGATGTCATAGCCCGCCTTGCCGCTGGCGATGGTGTAGAGGATGGCGGCGCCAACGAGCGCACCGAGGAATTGCGCGACCCAGTACTGCACCATTTCGTTGATGGTCATCCGGCCAGCGAGATAGGCGCCGAACGAGACAGCCGGATTCACATGGCAACCCGAAACCGGTCCGATGCCGTAAGCCATCGCGACAATGGCGAGGCCAAAGGCGAACGATATGCCGAGTTGGCCGACCTCAGGGCCGGCAAGAACCGCCGAACCGCATCCAAGCAGCACAAGCGTCGCCGTGCCGAGAAATTCCGCAAGCAGCTTCTTGAGCATCCGTCCCTCCCCAGGGCATCCGACAACCGGACTATCGGCCGATGGTTACGCCAAACCCCGGGCCGCGCCAGATGGATTCAATTCCAGGGATCATGTTTTGGCCTCCCCGGGGATTGGCGGTGGAAGGCTATTGCGGGGACGACCCTGATGTTCTACTTTTGTTCCAGAGCGAGAGTCCAAGTGATTCTGGAGAAGTAGATCATGGCATATGACGCCGGGTTTGCGAGTAGCCGGGTGTATCGGGCGAAGGCCCTCGCCACCGGGTATGTGACGATGGGTACGCGGGATTTGCCCCGGGCATCGCGGTTTTACGAACTTATCGCCCGCGAAATGGGTGTGGGCCGTTCCGCGGAATCAGAAGATTTCGTGGGCTGGGGCCTGCCGGGCGGTATCACAGGCTTCGGCGTCGCCCTGCCCGACGCCCTGCCGGAGTTCGAACGCGGAATGGTGCCGCTGCAGGTGGACGACCCCGAGCAGGTGCAACGGCTGTACGAGATCGCGTTGAGCAATGGCGGCGCTGGCGAAGGCGCTCCGGCGGATTGCGGCGGGTTCTATGGCGCTTATTTCCGCGATCCGGACGGCAATAGGCTGAACGCCTTTTGCGTCAGCCAGCACTGAGAGATCAGGCGGCGCTGTGCGTTAGGCTGAAGCAAGCCGACGGGGAGAGCAGATGTACAGATTCTGGTATGCGATGCGCATTCTCGGCGCTGCCGCCATGCTGGGCTTCGTAGCCCTCATCATGCTGTCGATATTCGGCGTGGATGTTGGTCTTTTCCGCCGCTGATAAAGCGTTGTTGGCGCTTAACCTTTTCGCCCTTATATTCATCCCGTTCCGCAAGGAACTATGGCGATAAACCCTCGCGTAATAAGCGGACCGGACCCGGGGGCAGTGCCCGGCGGCTCCACCAGATTTCACCCCGGTCATGGCCGGGCTGTCTGGGGCCGACACAGGATCGACGGACGTGTAAAGGCGAAGACTTTGCCCGCTTTGGCCCCGATAGAAGCCTTTTACGCAATAGTTGCCAATGACAACTTTGCTCAGGACCAAGCTCTTGCTGCGTAAGCAGCGGACCTAGTCCGAACACTTAAGTCCTTAGCTCTAGCCAGCTAAGGCGGGGCTCGGGGCGGCGCCTGGCAACAGAAGCCGCCCCACTTATTTTCTGACATTCCCTCCCAAGCGCTCCCTGCCCGCCGGGCAGCGACCTATGTTGCGTTGAGCAACATTGGAGGCATCTCATGAAACGCACCGCACAAGCCGTCTGGTCTGGCGATCTCAAGACCGGCAATGGCGCGATCTCGATGCAGAGCGGCGTAATCAAGGACAGCCCTTACACGTTCAAGGCGCGCTTCGAGGATGAGAGCGGCAAGTCCGCCACCAATCCGGAAGAGCTGATCGCGGCGGCCCACGCATCGTGCTTCACGATGCAGCTGTCGCACTTCCTTGCCGAAGCTGGCCATCCTGCCGAAAAGCTGACGACGGTTGCCGAGGTCGAGGTGAAGCCCGGCGTCGGCATCACCAAAAGCGCCCTGACGCTTACGGGCAGAGTGCCCGGCATGAGCGCCGCAGATTTTTCGGCCGCCGCGGAAAAAGCAAAGGCTGGATGCCCGGTGTCAAAGGCACTTGCTGCGATCGAGATCACGCTCGAAGCAAAACTGGAATAGCAACGTGTGATCTCTGCCGCATGCCGTCAGGCAGGCGGCAGGACGCCCTGCGTCTGCTCGATATAGAAACTGTGCATTCGCCATAGCGTGAGCGTGGACACGGCTATGTAGGCGATACCGACAAGCGCCAACAAGGGCATCGCGCGACGGGTGATCGCCGCGATCTTCGAACCGTCGCGGCTGGTCGCCAGCATGAGCACGCATGAGGCGATCAACAGGCACGAGTTGACGTGATAGCGGGGCGTCATCGCCTGTATAAACCCGGTGTCGAGGCGGCTGAGCGCGGCAAGGCATCCGCTCGCAATGAGGAAAACACTGAACCACAGCAGCGGATCCGCGCTGCGGAACCTGGCGACGATGAAGGTTCGCAGCACCAGCGCCCAGAGCAACAGGCCAAGCACAGCGCAGGCCGCCATCATCGCGAGCGCCAGAGGGCCAGACTCCACCGGATAGCCCAACGCCGAGCCCGAAAAGATCAATCCGAACAGCAGCACCTCATGCGGCCGGCCAAGACTTGCGACCGGGTCGGTGTTTCCGACGACAGGCACATAGCTCACGAAATACAAAGCGAGGAACGCGATCGTCACCACGGCCCACGCGGCGGCCCATATCCAGCGCCGCTCGAATAGCAGAAAGGCGCATCCAACCAGCAGAACCAGGAAACCGTTTCCCTGCGAGAGACCGGCGAGCAACGCTGCCCCCAAGGCCGCCAGCTGCCACGCCGCCCCGCCCTTCGCCAGCATCCAGAACGCAAGCAGCGCGAAGACGATGACGCCATAGTTCGACATGGCCGTCATGGCCCACAGCATACTGTCCGCAGCGGTGTAGCTGAACGTCATGGCCGCGGCGAAGAGAATGGCGGCGCCCGCAATCGCGCCACCCGATTTCCAGGCGCGCCACGCGAAGATCGCGAAGATGGGCAGCAGCGACAGGTTCCCGATGAAAGCGAGCAGTGTGTAGTTCGGAGCCGACACGGTGCGTTGCGCCCAGAAGATCAGCTTGGTGATGACGGGGCGATGCTCGTTATGCTGCGACCACAGCTCCGGCCACGGATTGGCGGCAGCGCGGGCGCGCTCGACTGACGCGGAGATGTGTATGTCGTCCATGAACGGGGCGCCGGGCGCGAGCAGCAGCACCAGCACAAAGTACAGCACGATGACGCCCGCGGCCGCTGCAAGCCAAATCCTCACGCCGCGCCAACGGGCAGCCTGCTGCTCAATGGTCTCTTCCACGCCTAGATCCCGTTCCCGCGACGCATCTGTCTAGCGTGCTTCGGCGAACAGCGGCATCCCTCGCTCGGGGCGCAGCGTGATGCGGATGTTTGGCTCAACGGTATGAGCCGCGTTGGGGAGAAAGCGCAGATCCCGGACGAGCGTCGCAAGGATGGCGACGGCTTCCATGTAGGCGAACTTCATGCCGATGCAGATGCGCGGGCCTGCGCCGAACGGCATGAACTGAAATCGGGCAAAGCCCTTCGCACGCTCCTCGGAGAAGCGATCCGGATCGAAACGCTCGGGATTGTCCCATAGCATCCTGTGACGGTGCATGACGTAGATGAGCGCGAATCCGAAATCGCCCTTCTTCACCTGAACATCTCCCAGATCGATGTCTTCGGTCGCAATGCGATCGATGATCGAAACCGGCGGATAAAGCCGCATAGCCTCTTTGATGACCTGCTCGTGGAACGGCATCGCGTCGATCATGGCCGCGGTGACAGGCTTGTCGCCACACACATCCAGAACCTCGCGCAGGAGCCTGTCCTGAATCTCCGGCGCATTGGCGATGAGATATAGAGAGAAGGTCAGCGTCAGCGCGGTTGTCTCATGGCCAGCGCCGATGAAGGTGATGACATTGTCGCGCAGCTCGTCGTCGGACAGGCCCTTGCCGGTTTCCGGATCGCGCGCAGCAAGCAGCAGGCCAAGAAGGTCGTTCCGCGTTTCACCACTGGCGCGGCGGCGCTCGATGGCGTTGACGGCGGAGCGCTTCAGAGCGGATGCGGCCTTCCTGCCCTTACCGCCCCACGGGCGCGGCACCCATGTCGGCGCGCCGAACATGTCGAGCATGTCAGGCTTGCCCATGGTCTGCATGTAGTCTTCGACCGTCGTGGCGATGTGGTCATAGCCGAAGTTCGGATCCGCGCCGCCGAGAATGGTTTCGACAATGACGTCGAGCGTTGCGTGCTGCATCTCGCCCATCATGTCGACGGGCTTGCGCTCCGCCGATGCCCGCTTGATCCGCTCGACGGTTGCTTCGGCTGATGATGAGAATGCAGGAACCATCGCGCGCAATGCATCAATGCGGAACGCCGGAGATGCCGCGCGGCGCTGGAATTTCCAGTGTTCGCCTTCAGCCGTCAGCAGCCCTTCGCCGAGCGCCGGGCCGACCAGCTTTTTCTGGAACTGCGATTTCCGGAAGATGTCCGCGTGATCGAGGAACATCGCCTTCATGTGCTCGGGCCGGCGGAAGTAGTGGAAGGTGCGCCCGATCCAGCGCACGCCGTGATACGGGTTCTCGTACATCGCCTGCGGCCAGACATGCAGCGGATTGGCGATCATCTGCATGAGGCCACGCACCAGCGGCAGCGGCTTCTCGGGCGGCGTCACCGTTTGCGGAATGAAGGCGCTGCTGTCGGTCAGCGTGTCAGGCATAGCTTGCAACCTCTGAACAGCGTGCAGCCTACATGGGTTCTGGCCCGATCAGAACCCATCCCGATGCGCCTCATTACGTGGGAAACCTCAGACTTCTAGCGCCTGGGCAATATCCGCGATCAGGTCGTCAGGGTTTTCGACGCCGATCGACAGGCGGACCAGGCTTTCGGTGATGCCCAACCGTTCCCGGCTCTGCTTCGGGACGTCGGAATGGGTCATCGCGGCCGGATGTGAAGCCAGCGTTTCCGTGCCGCCGAGGCTGACCGCCAGCTTGATGATCTGCAGCTTGTCGAGGAAGGCGAACGCTTCCTTCTCGCCCCCATCAATCTCGAACGAGAAGGTCGAACCTGCCGTCACGCACTGACGCTCGAACAGCGGACGGTCCGGATGATCGGCCGGAAGGAAGCCCAGATACCAGACCGACTTCACCCGCGGATGCGTCTGCAGGTAAGCCGCGACCTTCCGGGCGCCGAGCTCAGCCGCATCCATCCGCAGCTTGAGCGTCTCCAGCGATCGCAGCAGCAGCCATGCTGTGTGAGGATCTGTCATCGTGCCAAAGATCGTACGGAAAACTGCGACCTGCCCGATCCAGTTCGCGCCGCCGGAAGCCGCGCCGGCGATCAGGTCAGAGTGTCCGCCAACGTACTTGGTGAGCGACGTCACGCAGATGTCCGCGCCAAGCGAGAGCGGCTTCTGCCAGAGGGGCCCGAGGAAAGTGTTGTCCACGATGACAGGCGGGCGGCCCGATGATCCCTTGAGGGTTTCCGAAATCTCGCGCGCCACGCATATGTCCACCAACCCGTTCGTGGGGTTGGCTGGCGTCTCGACATAGATCGCGCCAACCTTGCCGCCATTCTTTGCTGCAAGAGCAGCTGCCTGCTTCGCTGCTTCGCGGAAACCTGCCTCCCCGCCTTCGGCCATGAAGCCGACGCCGTGAGCCCCGAACTGCGGAAGAATGGTGTGGATCAGGAATTCCGTTCCGCCATAGACCGGCTCGGAGAAGACAAAGCTGTCGCCCGGACGAAGAAAAGTCATCAGCGTGGTCGAGATAGCCGCCATGCCTGAAGCAAAGGCCAGCGCCTTTTCTGCGCCATCCCAGACCGCGAGACGGTCTTCCAGCACTTCGAGATTGGGGTTGTTGATGCGCGAGTAGATGAGATGCATCTCTTCGTCGCGCTTCTTCTCGCGAAGACCATAGGCGAGTTCGAAAGAGGCTTTCCCTTCTTCGGCGTTACGGAAGACAAAGGTCGAGGTCTGGAAAAGCGGCGGCTTGAGCGCGCCTTCGGACATGCTGGGCGCATATCCATAGCCCATCATCAGTGTCTCTGGGGAAAGCTCGCGGTCGCCAAGCTTTTTTGAACGGTATGACTTCGGAGGACGTGTCATGCGATTGAGGATAGGGCCGTTTGTCGCTGTGGAAAATGAATTGTGCGGCTCGCTATTGCCGAAAGCGAAGAGTTGAGCGTTATCGTCCAGCGAAACGAGGCGCCCGAACATGGTTCGCCTCCGACTTGAACCTAATTTACCCAGCTTGCATGAGGCCTTAGCTCTCAGGGCAAGGCGAGGGAGGGCTACGTTGGACCGATCATCAGGATCCGGGACGGATCACATCGGCTATAATGCCCTCACGCAGGCGGCCGCCAGAGGCGCCGTGCGTGCGATTCTGCAAAGCGTTTCAAAGCTGGACCGCCTGCCGGGCGACCATCATTTCTATGTGACCTTCCGCACGCGCATGCAGGGCGTGCAGATGGCGGATTACCTCAAGGATCGCTTCCCTGAGGAAATGACCATCGTCATCCAGCACCAGTATTGGGACTTCGAGGTGTTCGACGATCACTTCGAGATCATCCTGAAATTCTCCGGCGTGCCGCAGCACATGCGCATTCCGTTCGCCGCGATCAGCCGCTTCTTTGACCCGTCGGTCACTTTCGGCCTGCAATTCGACACCGACACGCCGATTCCCGAGGGCCAACCCGTGGTTATTCCGGTCATTGGCGGATCACTAGCGAATGCAGCCCCGCCCCCGCCGGCGGCTGAGCCTGCCGAAGGCACCGTCGTTTCGCTCGACGCCTTCAGGCGCAAGTGAGCTCCGAAGACAACAAGGCCGAACCGGCTCGCCTCACCGATGAGGAGATGCTGGCGCGCTTCAGCAACTCCAAGAAGCGACCGCCCTGCACCGAAACGCTTGGCATGCGCCTTACGCACGTCGATCAGGCGAAGATGACGGCCCGCTTCGACTTCGAGGCCCGGCAGGATTTCGCCAACCCCACCGGCGCGATCCAGGGCGGCTTCATCGGGGCCATGCTTGATGAGGCGATGAGCACGGCAGCCATTATTGCCTCGAACATCACCATGAATGCGCCGACACTCGAGATGAAAGTGTCGTTCCTGCGCCCGCTGTTCGTTGGCAAGGCCAGTGCGGAGGCGCGCATCCTGAAATGGGGGCGCACGACCTGTTTCATCGAGGCCGAGCTTTTTGACCCCGAGGGCCAGCTGGTCGCCAAGGCCAGCGCCACACAGGCGCCAAAGCCGTTCAAACGCTTCTAGACGGCGCTTCGTTGACTTCGATCGCCTTTGGCGGGAGGGAGGCGCGTGAACAAGACCCGGGAAATCTGCCAGTCGCATCTGGGCGTCGCGCCCTGGATGGACCCGCTTGCCGCCCGCTTGCCGGGCCTGCAGCCAGTACAACCGGGCGAGTGGCTGCAACGCGACGACGCCTTTGGCGGGCAGATGGCCTATCGCGAAGCCTTGCTGGCGGATCGCCGAAGCGAGGTTCTGGGCGGACAGGCCGAGCCGGATCAGGCGGAGCACGACCTGCTCGCTGCCGTGATCGCTTCGGTCGAGACTGACGGCGATTACCGTCGAGTTGGCGACACCATCGAACGTCCCGACGGCGTCGCCGTTGCGCTCCGCGCAGACCGTCCGCTGGTTACAGCGGCGAAGCTCGCGCAGGAGGACATGCTCATCCTGCAACCCGGTCCTGACGGCTACACGCTGACATCGGGCGTCCTCTGCTTTCCCGCCAGCTGGACACTTAGCCAGAAGATCGGCCGCGACATGATGGGCATCCACCAGCCCGTCGAACGCTATGACGCGGGCATGGGAAAGCGCGTGGACCGGGTCTTCGCCATGCTGCAACCCGATCAGGCGGTCTGGCGCGCCAACCTGCTCTGCTACAATGACCCTGAGCTGTATCAGCCGCGACTGGAGCACGAGCGGCGGCCATTCGATCGCGCAAAACCGACATGGGTGCGCGTCGAACGCCAGACTCTGCGCAGGCTTGGCTCAAGCCCAGCGGTCGTTTTCACCATCCACACCTGGCTGACGCCGCTCGACCGCCTCTCGCCAGAGCAAGCCGCAAGCCTGCCCGAGATCGTGCGCAATGGCGGCAGCATGGGTGAAACCAACTGATGCCGGCAGCGGCGAAGACCCACATCCTGCCCGATCGCCTCGCGCCCGATCTCAAGGTCTGGTTTGTCGGAACGGCCGCAGGACCGCGCTCAGCCGCCGAGCGCGCCTATTATGCCCATCCGGGAAATCGCTTCTGGCGCGCGCTGCATCAGGCGAAAATCACGCCGCGCCTCCTGGCGCCGCACGAATATCCGCTGATGCTCGAGCTCGGCATCGGACTGACGGACTTCTGCAAGATCAGCTGGGGCGTCGACAGCCAGATCGCGAAAGAGCATTTCGATGTCGACGGCTTCGCCCGGAAGGTGAAACGGCTGAAGCCAAAAGCGCTCGCCTTCACCAGCAAGACGGCGGCAAGCCTGTGGCTTGGCCGGGCAACCGGCAAGATCGCACCAGGCATGCAGCCGACCGCCCAGCCGGGCGCGCCAACGGTTTTTGTGCTTCCCTCCCCATCCGGCCTCGCCACGTCCTACTGGTCGATCAAGCCGTGGCAGGAACTTGGGGCCTTCCTCATCAGCTTGTGAGTTCTTGAGAGCGGGGGACGCGGCGTAACCTTGTTGCGAGGGTGAAGCGCTCCAAGGCGCTTTTTCTTGTGCCTTCCACAAGCGCTACCGCTGATAGGGATTTACCGCATGACGCCCTCAGGCATCTCGTCAGACGTGGTGGAAGCCGTGCGCGAGAAGGGACACCTCGACCGGGCAACCATCGTGCACACAGCCCTGCGGCTGCTGGACGAGGTCGGGATCGATGGCCTCTCGACGCGCCGGCTGGCTGCCGAACTCGGCATCAAGAGCGCGTCGCTCTACTGGCACTTCAAGGACAAGGGCGAGCTTCTCAACGAGATGTCCGGCGTGATGTTCGAGGAATGCCTCCAACTCGGCGACACCAGCGGCGCCAACTTTGACGTGCTTGAATGGCTGGCTGATGGCGCGCGTTCGATCCGCCGCACCGCCCTGTCGCGCCGCGATGGCGCACAGGTGATGTCGCGCCCGCGGCCAAAGACGCCCAACTCCCGCGCTCCATTCGAGGACAACGTGAAGACGCTTATGCGCTCCGGCCTCGCTGACATGGAAGCGCGCCTGACCATGCAGACGCTTCGTCGCTTTGCGATCGGCGCCGCCATGCAGGAACAGTCCAACACCGGCCTGGCAGGCTCGACCGGCATGGTGGGGACGGGCGATGAGAGCTTCGAGTTCGGCCTCCAGACATTCATCGACGGCCTCAAGACGCGGATTGCGGAGCGCAACGCCCCGACCAAAGCCGCCAAGCGCGCCTAGCTCGCCTCTGTGCCGGATTTACGCGGTTCCACGCCGTAAATCCGCTCACGAAACGAGACACCCGCCTCGTGCGTTAAGTCTGCATGACGGAGTGGATCCATCCGAACCGCCATGTCCGAAAGCTTGTCGGAATGGGCATTGTAACCGTTCTGATGGCGGTGTGGGGCTGGTGGCTGTTCAACTGGCTGACGCCTGCGCGCGACAATCCTTTCAAACCGCTTGAACTCACCGAACGGCCGGGCCTTGCGACCGGCTTCAAGCTGGATCGCCTCGTCAACAACCCGGCCTTGTGTTTCGAGCTCCTCGAACAGGCTGGCGTCAAATACACGCGCGTTGATCGCGATGGACCGCAGCCGCAATGCGGACTGCATAATGCGCTCACGCTGGACCAGTCGCTCACGCCTTATTCCGGCACGCTATCCATGAGCTGCCGTCTCGCAGCCTCGCTCCATGTTTGGGAGCGGCATGTCGTGATCCCGGCAGCAGAACGCATTCTGGGCCAGACGGTCGATCGCATCGAGACGATGGGATCGTATTCCTGCCGACGCGTGAACAGCGCCAGCGAAGGCCGTTGGAGCCAGCACGCGACAGGAGATGCCGTCGACATTTCCGGCTTCCGGCTGGCGGATGGAACGCGCGTCATGATCAAGGACGCTTTCGGCAAGGATACGAGCCAGGGCCGCTTCCTGAAGGAAGTGCGTGACAAGGGGTGCGGGCTTTTTTCGACAACGCTCAGCCCGGACTACAACAAGCTACACGCTGACCATCTCCACTTCGACATGGGCTTCTCCACGATCTGCTCGTGAGCAGCGCCGGTGGTGCAAACTGACGCGGGTTCATGACCTGAAGCGCCAGCCGTGCTATATATACGACATGATCCGCGCACTTGGCATTGCTGGCTTCGTGGTCTTTGCATCCCCCGCCTTTGCGCAGGTGAGCGAGCCGCTGCCGCGCTTCGAGGCGCTGGAGAAGCAGCAGCAGATGGCCGAACAGCGCGAGTTCGACAATCTCGAAGCAAATCGCCAACGCGATATGACCCGCTCTGCTCTGCCCGGCTCAGGCGTCAGTGAGGCAGAGCGCGCGCTTCGCGGATTGCAGTATGATCGCGCACGCGACCAGCGCCTGCTCGAACTCGATCGCGACCGACAGCGCGTGCAGCGCGAACGGGACCTCGCCAACGCAGCGCTGCTCAACGCACGCGTGCCCCGGAATTCCAGTCTGGTTGTCACCGATCCGGAGCGCTACATCCTGCCGCCTGCACCGCCGGGCAAGTACTATGCGCGTGTCGAAGGGCGCTTTGTGCTGGTCGACGAAACGTCCCAGCTCGTGACCAGCGTCCTGCCCGTACAACCGACCGACCCGACCGCAGATGTGCCGGCTGGACCACGCCCTTTGCCGGACACCGGCCTGCCCGTTCGTCGCATATCGCCCACATCAGCCAGCGTCGTGCGGGATTTCCAGTCGCTTTCGCTGCCTGCCCCGCCGTCCGGCCAATACTATGCCAGCGTCGATGGCCGGATCGTTCTGGTGGACGGACGAACGGAACTCGCGGTCAGGCTGGTCGATCCGGGCTGATCCCGGGTCCGCAGCGCTCCCCTTGCGCAAATGGCAAACCGCCCCCACTCTCATCTCCATCGTCAATCAGCGAAAGGAGGTGATCCAATGTCAGTCACTATGAGCCGGGGCTTTGCCTTGACCAGCGATCTGTCGTTCGGAGCAGCCTTCGTTCGCAGCATCGTATGATCGGGCTCTGGATCGCTTCCACGACGGGATAGCGATCCATTGAAGCCAAGGGGCCTTGCCCCGCTCAATGACGGGAAGGGCCGCCGGCATCGCCGCGCGGCCCTTCTTGTTTTTCGCGCCCCGTTTTTTGCCGGGCCATTCAGGCTCCTGCTTGTTTCCCGAGTCCGGTCTGCCATACATCGTCTCTCTTTCGGGGAGGGTTAGATGGCGCGCACGCAGCTATTCGGGCGTATCCGGCAGGCAATCATCAATGCACGCGCAGCGCTTCCCGGAGCACCACCGCCGGGACCGCGAGCGATTTCCCGCCGCTCCATGCTGGCGCTGATGGCCGCCGCGGCAGCCTGCACGCCACGCGAGAAATCAGCACCGGGGACGCCCGACGCCGTCGCCATCATTGGAAGCGGCACCGCCGGACTGGTGACAGCATGGCGGCTCGCGAATGCCGGGATCGCCTGCGAGATATTCGAGAGCAGCGGACGCACGGGCGGGCGGATGTTCACGCTGCGCGACTTCACGCCGGAGGGCCAGTTCTGCGAACTCGGCGGCGAACTGGTGGATTCGGGACATACGGATCTGATCAAACTCTGCGAGGAGCTTGGCGTCGGCATCCAGCGCCTGCGTCCTGAAGGCGACGCAGCCAGCGACATCTACGATGTCGGCGGCAAGCCGAGGCTGGCGGGAGACCTGCTTGATCCGACGGCGCAGACCGGAGCCTTCATTCCCGTGGCGGCGCGGATCGCGGCGGATCAGGCCTCTCTGCTCGACGCCGACGACAACTGGACGGCGCGCGCGCTGGAGCTCGATGCGCTGCCGCTTTCAAAGTATCTCGAAAGCCTCTCCAGCTCGACCGAGCGCTGGGTGATCGACCTGCTCTCGATGGCGTATCATGCCGAGTACGGCATTCCGGTCGACGAGCAGTCGTCGCTGAACCTTGTCGACCTGATCGGCACGGAATCGACCGGCGAGTTCGCGATCTTCGGCGATAGCGACGAGGCGCACCGCATCGCGGGCGGGTCGAGCACTCTGCCGGATGCTCTGGTCTCGCGCCTGGCGGTTGCCCCGCTGGCGGAGCGGGTGCAGATCAATTTGCGCCACGAACTCGCGAACATCGCGCATGAGGGCGGCGGTTTCAGGCTGACATTCAGGAACGAGAACAAGCCGGCGGTCGAGCGTGGCTTCACGCGCGTGGTGCTGGCCCTGCCCTTTACGCGCCTGCGCGAAGTCAAAGGGCTTGGCGGGCTTGGGCTGTCGGCCGACAAGATGAAGGTCATCAACGAGCTGGGCTATGGCGTAAACTCCAAGCTGATGGTGGGGACGACCTCACGGCCCTGGCGCGAACAGCTGCTGGGCATAAACTCGCCGCTGACGGGTACGATCTATTCCGACCGTGGCTTCCAGGTTGTGTGGGACACCAGCGCTGGGCAAGAGGGCACGGGCGGGGTGCTGACCAACTTCATCACCGGGGCTGCCGCGAAGAGCGAAGAGTCCGCCGTGCTGGGTACGCTCGAATCCGCGCTCGCCTCGCTGTCTCCTGATCTGGCGGCGGCGCTTAACACGAAAGTTCGCGCGAGCTTCTTCTGGCCGAACCATCCGCACACAAAGGCGAGCTATGCAGGTCCGCTTGTGGGCCAGTACACGAGCTTTGCGGATCACGCTGCGAAGGCCGAACTGAACAGCCGGCTGTTCTTCGCCGGCGAGCACACCAGCGCCACCAGCCAGGGGTTCATGAACGGCGCGGTGGAATCGGGCGAGCGGGTCGCGCGCGAGGTGATTGCCGCAGGTTAGGTTCATCTGGGGAACGTCCCGGCGGCTCAGGGGTTAGCCACCTGAACCAGAGGGAGCCCCTGACATGAACGCCATTCTTCTCGGCGCCGCGAGTTTCGGCGCACTCCTCGCGATCTTCACAGCCGACGCCGCTCAGGTCGAAACCGCACGGCTTTCGGGCGATGTAGGTGAGATGACCCGCACGGTCATGGTTGATCAGGCGACGGGCGAGACGACTCAGGTCAGCGTTATTTCGTTTATCGATTGAGCTGCCTGAAAAGGCGCTGGTGCGGGAGGTGGGCATACCTGCAACGTACACAGAGGTTCGTGTGCGTTCGCTGGTGCTCTGTGAAACGCCAGTAAATAGCATATAATCAACCGGTTAGTGTACGTCACCGACCACGGATGTTCGCGGCTGTCTTGCCTCAGCCGCGCTCCGTTGGAGGGTTAGATGGATGGACACATGCCGAGACTTTCGAACCGACTAACCTCGCTCGCACTCCGCCCCCTACCCGCGGGCAAGCATCTCGATGGTGGGGGACTCTATCTTATCAAATCAGAAGTGGAGTTTGGTCGCTGGATGCTGCGATACCGGCAATTCGGCCGACGGCGCGACATGGGTCTTGGCGGCTGGCCGGCGGTTAGCCTTTCCGACGCGAGACGGAAGGCAGACGAGGCCAGACATCAGCTTCGCGGTGGCCAGGACCCGATTGCAGTCAGACAAGCGAAACGCAGAACCCATCTGTTCCTGCTGCGCGACGTCGCCAAAGACTGCTTTGACGCGCGCAAAAGCGACCTGCGCGGCGAAGGGATGGCGGGACGTTGGTTCAGCCCGCTGGAGTTACATGTACTCCCGAAACTGGGGACGACCCCGGTCACCCAGATCAGTCAGATAGCGATTAGAGATGCGCTCGCGCAAATGTGGCGCGAAAAGCCGGTAACGGCGGCCAAGGCGCTTGAACGCCTTGGCATCGTCATGAAACACGCAGCTGCCATGGGGCTCGACGTTGATCTTCAATCAACTGCCAAGGCGCGCCTGCTCCTCGGCAAGCCACGCCATCAGGTTCAGCATATCCCTGCCATGCCCTGGATCGATGTACCCGCGTTTTATGCTTCGCTGTCGGAGACCTCGAGCACGCATCTCGCACTGCGATTCCTAATCCTGACAGGCGTTCGCTCGGCACCTGTTCGTCAGAGTCGGTTCGACCAAATGGACCTCGATAACTGTGTCTGGACGGTTCCTGCCGAGGTCATGAAAGGACGGGTCGGGTCCACGAGTACCTTCCGTGTTCCGCTTTCCCCGGAGGCCGTTCGGGTAATCGAAATGGCAAAAGCCTCGACGGCTCGCAACGGGCTACTGTTCGCCGGCGGCGACGGCGCCATCAGTGACATGACATTGTCGATGTATATGAAGCGGCAGGGCCTTGAAGCGCGGCCACACGGATTTCGTACCAGCCTGCGCGTCTGGCTCGCGGAACAGACCGACGCATCGCGCGAAGTCGCAGAAACCACTCTTGCGCATACCGTCGGAGGCAAGGTGGAGCGCGCCTACCGACGCACCGATTTCCTGGAACAGCGACGTAAATATCTGGAGGCCTGGGCACAGTTCGTTTCCGGCGCAGCAAATGAAACAGCGAGCAACAGGCGCGCGGCTTGATGGAGCGCTAGAGGCAGCTGCGGTTAAGCCCACATCCTCGGATCATCGAACTATGCTGCCGCCCGCAGTCTGCCTGCCATCGCCTGCTGCCAGATGTGTGCGTAGACGTCGTTAGCCACCAGTTGTTTCTCTTGCTCGGTAAACGGCGGCGAGGGTAGTTTGAGGAAGACCTCGTCAAGGATGAAGGTCTCCACCTCGCCCTTGGTTTGCTCTTTTTCCCAGAACCGGTCCAGTTCAGCTAAGCGTGACTTTATCGCAGCAAGCATCTCGCGACTGGCCTGCTTGACGCGCTCGCGCTCAGACTTGCCAAGATCATCCCGCTTCAACAGATCAAACAGCGCCAACTCATCGTCGCTGAGACCCTCGCGCGTGGCCCTCTCCTGCTCCTCGTCGAGGCTTTGCACCAGCTCAACCAACAGCCTAAAGGTCTCCTCGATCGTAGCCCGGTCCTTCTCGCTGTTGTAGTCCGCGATGATAGTGTCGTACTTGACTTGGAAATCCATCCGCATCGGGTTCTGCGCCAGCATGTTGGCCAGCTTCTGCTCGACGATGTCACGGATGTCCTGCAGCACGCTCGCCTTCCGCCTGACCTTCTTTGCGAACTCATCGCGCAGTTTTTCAAGATCAAGCTTGCTGAGATCGAAGGTGAGCCCCTCGGCCTGGTCCGCTCCAGGTGCCTGTGTCCGAATCGCTTCGTTGACGATCCGATGCAGTTCCTTGAGAAGCGCTGTCACATCGGCCGTGTCGCGTCGTTCAGTGAGCTTCTTGTAGATTGCCTCGATGTTGTCGTGTCGCTCAGCGAAGGCCCAAGCACTCGGCTCTACCAGCAAGGACTTGAAGCGGTTGAACACTTCGCGCGCCATGATCTCGAAGCGCCGCTTGGCTTCGTCGCTGGAATAGACGGCTTCCACCGCATCCGCGAGGCCCTTGATCCTGGCAAACCCCTTCGCGCCGAGCAGGGATGCTGAGTCAAAGCCCAGCCCGCGCAAGTGCGCCTCAGTTGCTTCAATGGCTTCGATCAGCGCTTGGACCCGCTCTTCGATCGGCGCGACGATCTCCTGCCCTCCTGCGCCGTCGTCACCCAGTGCGTATTGGGCAAGCGCCGAGCGCAAGCTCTTGAGCATCCCGTTGTAATCGACGATCAGGCCGTGATCCTTCCCGGGATACACACGGTTCGCCCGCGCGATGGCCTGCATCAGCGTGTGCGCCTTCATCGGCTTGTCGATGTAGAGCGTCGAGAGGCATTCAACATCGAAACCTGTCAGCCACATGGCGCAGACGATGGCCACGCGGAACGGGTGTTTCGGGTCCTTGAAGGCGGTCTCGACATCCACGCGGTCACCGCCCACAACCTCGAACCCCTTCTTCATCCGCTCCCGGTGCGGAATGATGTCAAAGCCCCACTTCTTGAAGTCACCGACCTCATTCTGCGCTTCGCTGATGATGAGTTCGACGATCGTCTCGTCGAGCCAGTGCGCCTGCTTCTCCAGCTTGGTCGCCTGCTCCGCCAGCGTGGCCCGAATGTCCTGATCAATCTCCGCCGCTGCCGCAGCATGCTTGGCGAGGGATGCGGCACGCACCGCTACCGCCTTAGCCTTCCAACGCGGTTCTATGCGCTGCAGCATGCGGGCGCAGGTGATCTTGTCGATGCAGACGAACAGGGACTTGCCGGACTCCCAGCGGGTCGCGCAGTGCTCCACGAAATCGGCCGCGATCTTGTCGAGGCGCTCGTCGGCGGTGACAACCTCATAGTCCTTGCCTAGCAGTTTATCGAGCAGGGCTGCCTGATCAGGATCGAGATCGGCCTGTTCAATCCTTTCGGCCATACGCTCGTTCAAATCGGCATGGGCCAGCCCGAGTTTTTCGCCTCGGTTCTCGTAAACCAGCTTGACGGTTGCTCCGTCCTCTTCGGACCGCTTGAAGTTGTACTGTGAGACGTAGTCGCCAAAGATGCGCCGCGTGATCTCGTCCTGTTTGAACAGGGGCGTACCAGTGAAGCCTATGAAGGCAGCATTCGGGAGGGCAAGCCGCATGTTGCGGGCGAGGCGCCCTGCCTGCGTCCTGTGCGCCTCATCCGAGATCACGATGATGTCGTCGCGCTCGCTGTAGGGCTGCTTCGGGTCGACATCCTGATTGAACTTGTGAATCAGGCTGAAGACGTAGCGGTGGTTTTCCTTCAGGAGCCTTTCGAGATCGGCTCCTGATGAGGCGCGCGGTGTGTCTTTCTCGACGACGCCCGTGCCCACGAATGTCTTGTAGATCTGGCTGTCGAGGTCCTGTCTGTCGGTCATCAGCAGGAAGGTGAAATTCCCCGGCACCTTCCGCCGTACCTTCTCGGCGAAGAAGGCCATGGAGTAGCTCTTGCCGCTGCCCTGCGTGTGCCAGAAAACGCCGAGCCGTCCGAGGTCCGGGTGCGCGCGCTCGATGACGTTGATCGGGCCTTCGGGAATGAATGAGGGCAAGGCCGGCACGCCAGCTTCGCTGGCCTCGGCCTGTCGCGTCTGATCGGCGATGGCGCGCTTTTCCAGCGGCAGCTCAACAACGCGATGATGGAGTCGCTTCTCAAGTGGGAACTCGCGCTTCAGTGCTTCCTGATGCGCGACGGATGCCACGGCGCGGTTGACGCCGAGCACCTGATGGTTCCGGGCCACCACCTTGCGAGTCTTGCCCGCTTTGCTTTCGTCGAACAGGATAAAGTTCTCGACGATATCGAGCAGACGGTCATGCGCCAGCATGCCGTCGAGGAGCGCTTCGGCGTCCAACTTGCCCTTGTCGGCTTCGTCCTGCCGCTTCCACTCATAGAAATGGTCCCATTCGCTCGTGATCGAGCCGTACTTGGCGCGGTCGCCATTCGAGACGATCAGGAAGACGTTGTGGTGGAAGGCCTGAGCAACTACGTTCTCGTCCATGTAGTCGCGCAGGTTGCCGTCGAACCCTGCACGGATGTTCTTGTAGACGGCCTTCAGCTCGATGAAGACCAGCGGGAGGCCGTTGACGAAGCAGACGAGATCGGCGCGGCGGTTGTAGTTCGGCGTGGGTAGGCCCGTGAGTTTCAATTCACGCACGGCGAGGAAGCGGTTCGCGTCCCGCGCATTGTCAAAGTCGATCACGCGGGCACGGGCGTCGCGACGCTGCCCGTTAGCATCGCGCCAAGACACGGGTATGCCGTTACGGATGAGACGGGCGAATTCCTGATTGTGCTGGAGCAGCGAACGGCTGAAATCGTGAAGGGTCAGCGCTCGCAATGCATCGTCGATAGCTGGCGTCGGCAATTCCGGGTTGAGGCGTCGCAGCGCGGCGCGCACGTCGCGGGTGAGGACCGCCTCAGTTGTGTCGTTGCGGCCAAGCGTGCCATCCGCCCCGAAGGTCTCAGCGTTGAAGGCGTAGACGGTGTCCCAGCCGAGCTTGTCCTTCAGATGCGCGGCAAAAGTTGCCTGCACGAGCCGGTCTTCACTATTTATTCCAGTTGCCGCCAAGATGCCCCTACCCAAGCAAACCAGTCATGCCTTGATGGCACGTATGTCCTTTAGATGCTGCCCCATACCTTCAAGCACGCCTTCAATAGTCTGTAGGCAATGGTCAATGAAGACTGGACTGAGATAGAAAATCCAGGGCTGCCCCGCAGACGTCGCATCCATGAACCAGCCGGCGGGCCATTCCCCGCGATCCAATCGCCCTTGGAACTTTGTGCGTTCATCCACGGGCCATTCGAATCCGTGATGAAACATCTTGTTTCTGTAAGCAAACAATGCACCGAGAACCGCTTTCAAGTCTGCGGGCATCCGTGCAACTAGCCCCGTATGCTCGGACAGCTGCAGGATGCCTTGCGTAAGATCAGTCTGGCGTCCGCCCTTCCCGTACAGATAGTGCGGGTCCCAGAACTCGTCTGACGCGGCCTGCCCTCGGACGGATGCCACGTTGCTAGACGGACTTTTGGCACGCAGCGTTTCGAAGACCGCCACGAACAATGACTCACAGAGCGGCGCCAGCATCCCAACTGCCGCCATGCTGTGAGCAGCGTCCTGATAGACAGCTCGCTGGTTCTCTTCGACCCAACGCTCTTCGAGAAAGTGCTGCTCGTCGTCATTACTTGAAAGCTTATCAGCCTCTTCGATTAATGCGCGTATGTCATCGCGGACGAGTTGATCGGCTTCGGCGTTTCGTTTGAGCAGCGCCCTCACAGCAATGAGCTGCGCTTCAACATCCATGGCGTGTAGCGCCAAAATAGCTTCGTCCCGTGCGTCAAGCTCCCACCTCAACCACCCGGGAGAGGAAGCAGGCGCGACTGGCTCTTCAGTCATACAACGATTTCCCCGTTCATCAGACGCGGCAGGAGCAAGTCGCGGGCTTGCGCTAGCTTGCGGTTCTGATTGTCTAAGTTGGCAACCTGCTTGAACATTCCACCAACTGAATCGTCAAAAATGGTTCGGAGGGTTTCGGGCGGGACCGCTACGAAATAGCGATCAAAGCAACTGGACTGCACCCGCTGGCGACCAGATGATCCAATCATACTTCTGACGGCATTTTCCCTGAACGCTGGCTCCCGTGCTGTTAAATAAACATAGAATCTGCTCACGCGTCGCTCTCGAAGAACTATGAACTCAGTTGATCCGCAGGCAACTTCCCCATCCGCGAGGAACTGGACAAATCCCGTTTTTCCATTTTCCAGACAGGGGGTGATCCGAGCGAAAAGCGTGTCGCCATTTTGGAAACGCACACTTGTTGATTCTTGACGCCCCTCAAGAGGTGCTTGGTCGATAACCATCCCAACTTCGGACAATGAGGCCATTGGCACGTACGTGATTATGCCATCATCGTCGCGCGGGGTTGGTGGGTTTACCTCGAACGCTTCGGACGCGGACACCCGCTCCCAACCCTCGGGCAGGCCGTCAGTGATGTTGACGTGTTCATGGCCGGGGAAGCGGAAGTGGACGAACCACTCGCGGTAGAGCATCCGCGCGGCTTCCTCCAACAGCGTAATACGCCGACGGTTGTTCTCGATCAGGTCGTCGTAGGCAACCAACCACGAGGCCACATTGTCTTGCGTCTTTCGATCCGCAAGATAGATCGGAAGGCTATGAATATGGTTCCGGTTCAGGGTCGGGTTCGCTCCCCCAACGTTAAAGCGCTCTAGGCCTAGACACTTCAATGCGTAGTATACGAAGCGAGGATTGTTGCCGTTGAGTGACTTGCTCCAAAGCGTTGTGTCATGAGGCCAGTAAGCGTTCTCGGAATAGTGGACGGTTCCCAGAGAACCCTTTCTGCCAATCACAACGCCGGGTCCCTCGACCATGGCTTCGCTGTGCCAACTGCTAGGACCAGATGAAGAAATAACCGGAACCTCGCCATCCTTCTGTTCGGCCTTTGTGATGTCAAAGCCACGCTGTAGGAACACCAGATCTTGAAGGATCGCGGGCTTCCAGTGCTTCGAGCCGAGATAGAAGGCCGTCACGCTCCTAGCTCCTCGAACCTTTTGGCAATGCGCGCTGCCAGTTCCGTCGCCTCCTCATTCAGCCCCTTCAGGTCGATATGGATGGCGCGCAGAGCTTCGTCGAAATCGAAATCCTCATCCGTCTCTTCCGGTGCAACACCGACAAAGCGGCCTGGCGTGAGGCTCCAGTCATGGGCGGCGACAGTGGCGCGATCAACGCGCTTCACCAGCCCCTCAACATCGCTCAGCACGGCATCGGGGAAACGCTCCTGCAGCCAGTCTGCCTGTTTCACGAAGTATCGCGCGTGCCGCAACGCCTCCACCGCCGCCGCCCGCGCCTCGTCCAGCGCCTTGCGGGCCTTGTTCACTTCGGCATTGTTCCAGGCTTCAGCTTCTCGCGCCGCCAATTCCTTCACCGCGATGTCGATCACCCGGCCCGCCAACGTCGCGGCGAGATCGATCTGTTTGGTCAGGTCACGGCAGCGATTCGCTAAAGGATGCAACGCCGCCCGCGCGGCGTTCAAGCTAACATTGTCGCGCTCCGCCTTGACCCATGCCTTGTCCTGGCCCGCCGCTTCCTTGCCGAAAGCCATGATATCCGCCGCCACCGTGGCCTGCGCAGAGGCGAATTCCGCCCACGGCTCGTTCAGCAGGTTGTCTTTCCGCTTCGCCGTGGCGAAAGTTTCCATGAGCCCGGCGATCTTGCCAAGCGCGTCCCGGTAGGCTGCCAGAGGTGCGTGTGCCTTGGCGCCCAACGTTACGGCCTCCGCGAGATAGCTTTCGACCAGCTTCAGAAAACGTTCCTGCTGCCCGCGATAAAGCCAGACGATGGCCGCGATATTCTTTTGCTGCTCAGGCGAGAAATCACAGACAGAGCGCGAGACCTTTCGGAAAATTTGCCGGGCATCAAGCATCAGCACATGATCGCGCCGCGCTTCGTCCCTCTCCTTCGCTCGATCGAAGAACCACAGCTGGCAGGGCACGGTGCGCGTGTAGAAAAAGTTGCCGCGAATATCGATCATCACGTCGACCGCGCCGGTCTCCACCAGTTTCTGCCGCACGACCGCTTCATCGCGCCCCGCGCTTGATGCCTGCGATGACATCACCACGCCCGCGCGACCCTTCTCGTTAAGATAGCTGTAGAAATAGGACATCCAGAGATAGTTGGCGTTCGAGACCTTCTTGGTCTTGTTCACGCCCGGCAGGCCGAAGGGCAGTCGCTTGTCGCCCTTGACCTTCTCGGCGTCCACCTCGTCCACGTTGAAAGGCGGATTCGCCATGACGAAATCGCACTTGCCGACGAGTTCGTGCGGGTCCTTGTAGTAAGTGATCGCTTCATTCCCGGCGCGGATTTTTCCCTCCAGGCCGTGAACGGCAAGATTGATCTGCGCAAGCCTCGCGGTCGTCTCGTTCTTCTCGTGGCCATAGAAGGTGGCCCGCTTCATCGTGTCCTGGCCGGCATCCTCGATGAAATGGCTGGACTGAACGAACATGCCACCCGAGCCGCAGGCTGGATCCAGGATTACGCCGTGGTCGGGTTCGATGACGTTGACGATGGTCTGCACGATCGAGGGCGGTGTGAAGAACTCCCCGCCATCGTGCGCGCCCTGCTTGGAGAACTCGGCGAGGAAGTATTCGTAGATGCGGCCGAACACGTCACCCGAAGCGCTGCGCAGGCCTTCCGCGTCGAACATCTTCATCATGTCTTCGAGGACACTGCCCTCGAAGCGCCCGTAGTCCTTCGGCAACTGACCGGCCAATGGCGGGAAGGCCGCTTCAATTGTTTCCATCGCCGCCGTGAGCGCCGCGCCGAGATTCCCGTTCTTCGGCGTCTTGAGGATCACATCGAAGCGTGCGGAGTCCGGCAAGTTCAGCGCGCGCCGGCGGGCGAAGTCTCCATCAGTCAGCGGCCGATGGGGCATCTTGCCGGACTTACGGTCTGCGTCGATCGCGGCCTGCGCTTCGTAGAAGCGGTTGGTTGCATGGCGCAGGAAGATCAGGCCCATAATGGGCATGAAGTATTCGTTCGACGCCAGGTTGGAGTTGGCCCGAAGACTGTCGGCGATTTTCCAGAGACCAGACTCGAACTTGCCAAGTTCCCGGAAATGGTCTGCGATCATTAAGCCACGTTCTCCCCAACATCGACGGCGATCGAATCCAGCCGCTTCCGGATCATGGCTTTAGCATGGTCAGCCGGGACGCAAAGTCCTCTTAAATGCGAGCCCTCGGCAGGCCACCACGCCGCCTAAAAGAGCCTCACCTTGTAGCCCCGCTGGCCCCAGTCTTCGGGGTCAAGCAGTGAAATCTCCGTTCCGCTGAAGCCAATCAGGTCGCCGACCTTCGGCGAATGATTGTGAGAGGTGAAACTGAAGCGGATCATCCCGTCTAGTGGCGGAGATATAGAACGGGCCTCGACGTGGTTCTCAAATCCACGCTTCTCGATGCTTGTGACCTCCAGCAGATCCCAAGGTGACAATCCCCATTTTTCACGAAAGCCAGCATTGACGTCGAACGAAACCGAGCGGGCTTTATCGAGGAGACCGAGCACTTCGCCACGCGACCGAGGCCGTGGCGATCCTGCGGACAAGGACTTGGCATACTTTGTCCGGCTTGCGCGGTCCGTGCACGGATGCTTTGGCCAAGGCCAGCCAAGCGCATCGAAGAAGACGCGACTGCCGTGAGCGTTCTGATAGAAGAACACTCTGGCGTCGCAGACCGGACACGACGCATTTGGCGATACAAAGCAAGCCGTCCAGCTTCGTGTCGCCCCCTCACGCTCCAGTGTGCTGAGCGCCGTGAAATTCCGAAACGCGGAGATGATCTCGTGGCGCTCCGAATAGCCATTGCTGCGTGTCTTGTGGCACCAGCCGCAGAGGCACGAAGCATAGTGATTGTGTCCCGGCATTCGCGGTCGCCACGGCAGGCAATAATCTGTTGCCCGAATGATACCGACATTTGCTCGACAGCATAGTAGCTCCACCACGATACGGACTGACTGAACAGCGCCGGCAGCGGAAGCCGCCCGGGCGCTTCGAGCAAACAACCGGCACACGCTCAGGAGGCAGCTACCAACGACGAGGTTGCCTTCCGGCAAACTACAGCGCGACGGTTCCGACGCCGTACTACCACACTCGTGCCACCCCCTCGCCCGAATCGTCTACGAACGTATCGGCAGGTTCGGGGATGTTGATGTCGGCAGCTGTTCGCACCTTCTTCCGGCGTCTCACCAACGAGACGATTGCCGACGTGTTCGCTACCCTCGGCGCCAACACACCGGATCTGCTCGGATTGACGCCAACCAAACGTGCGTCCGCCGCCTGCACAGCCGCCATGGATGGGGAGTTGAGGCGCGGCCAGATCGAGGCGATCGTGAGCGAAATAGCAGCCCTGACCGATAAACCGGATCTTGCGGAGCTCGCTTTGCGCGCCGTCTGTGATGAGGCGCCCGACATGCTGACAATGCTCGACTCGAGTCTTTCGCTGGAAGAACGCTCCTGGAGGGTGTGGAAGTACGACGCAAAACTGATCGACCGGGCGCGCAACGTCGTGATGAAGCATCACTGGCAGGACGGGCGATTTCACTGCGGGTTTGTCGTAAGCAATCCGGGCGGACTGCATGCCGACCTGACCAAGGCAGTTTCCGAAATCCAGACTTACATCCAGTCACGCGAGGGCGGTCGGCGGGCTGAAGCGGACACGTTCACCTATTGTGAGGCGCAGGTTGAGCCCCGAGTCGAGCCAAGCCGAATACACCACATAGCAGTCTACCTCGAGCGCCCGGCGCGATACCTGATGGAGTTTGGAAGCGATGACGATGGTGTCCAGCCGATCATCCGTCACGAGGCACGCGAACTGGCAATCACCTACAATGAACGGACGGGCCAAATTGATGTTTCCGGATACGGCGTTGGGGGCCAGGCCGTGCTGGGCGAGATCGCGGCCCGGTTCCACAAGGACGCGATCGACAAATCTTCCCTAGAGACAATCACGCGACAGGACTGGGAATTCGACTTCTTCAGGACCACAGTTGACCCGGCGCTTTCACCGCCAGAAGGTTTTGCCCTGATCCGCGTAACAGAAATCAAACTGCGCGCGAGAAATGAAGCCACTCTCCGTGCAAGCTTCAAAGCGGACTCGCCATCGTCGGCCTATCACCGCATGCGGGATCTTGGCGTCTCTCCACTGGCCATGTCCGGCGAACTCGTCGCGGGAATTGCACTCTCCCTGAAGACGTTCCCGGAGGCGGACAGCGAGAAGGCCCGCGAAGTACGTATCTTCCTGGATTGGCCAGCACGCCTGAAGGTAGACAACGCTACTATCGCGGAGAAGGGAGCAATCGAGTCATGGGTCAGGACGCAGCCCTTCGCTCCCCGCCCCTCCTAAGCCGGGCTGAAGATCTCACTCCGCTGCTTGATCTTGTTGCTGTTTGCCTCGCTCGCGATTGCACAGCCACCGCAGCAATGCTGGACGAACTCCCTCAACCTCTTTCGACATTTGCGCTTGCTGCGAGCTGGCTGGCGCCCGCGAACCTCTTGACCGAGTGGCGCTGTGTGGCATGCGATGAGCCTCACACATGCGATGTCAAACGTTCGCGGGATGGCACCTACTCCTATGTCTGCCTGCACAACGGCAGGCTGCCACTCTCGCGATCAGAACTACAGACCTACGCGCTCGACTGGGTCGCGGTGCTTGGAGCGTTTGCAGAGAGCATTGGGCGCAACGAGCGCGGTGTCTCGCGCCATGCAGCAGAGCGCCTCTACAAGATCGGATACGTCGATAGGAAGACGCAAGACGACGGCTGGACGCTAGGTCTCGCAGTGGGTCTGGAGGATGCAGCTACGCTGTCCAACGTGCTGCACGTACTGCGAACATCCTTCCCGAAGGGCTCAGGGCTGATCGCGACGATTGGCACAAGGCCACCCGGGGAAGTCCGCATTGAAAGATACCTCTTCGCGGATGCGTCGAAACTGTTTCAGTTGCAGAGCAATAAGCTCGTGCTCATGCAGCCTGAGGCTTCAAAAATTCTCTTTGGTCCAGGACCCACCCCTGCAAAATCTGGGGCCAAGAGCCGGTCGGCGAACATTGCACAGATTCGCAAGGTGCTGCTTGAAGCAGGTGAATGGCCGGATCGACGCAATGCCCAAGTCAAATCAATTCGCTCGGGATGGAAGAAGTCCATGGGCAAGATACCTGCGGCCACATCCGTCCCGCGAAACCTGCGCGAAATCGAAGAGGCCGAACGTGAAGGGCGAGAGATCTCCTGAAACGGCAAAGCAGCAATACGGCAAATCGCGTTCACCTTGAATTGCCGACCCCGGCCAGCCCAGCATTCTCCCGCGTTCGGACGAACACGCAGGAGACATTCAATGTTGGCGACATCAAGCCACCCTGTCGTCTTGGCGGTAAGTCCCGCCGAGGCGGCACGTTTGTTGGGCATAGGCAGGACGCGGCTCTACGAGGAACTCGGTTCCGGCGCTATCCCGAGCTTTAGTCTCGGACGGCGCCGACTGATCCGCGTTGCCGCCCTTGAAGCCTGGATGGCCGCGCGGGAAGCCGGCCAATGACCGCGGAGGAAGTCGTTCGCCGTCTGAGCGGCAAATGGTCAGGTGATCAGGCGCTAGCGCGGTGCCCCGTCAAAGGACATGGCAAGGGACGCGGCGATCGTTTCCCCTCGCTGTCGATCGCAGCTGGAAGCAATGGCCGTGTGCTGCTGCACTGCTTCGCGGGATGCCGGGCAGAAGATATCTTTGCGTCCTTGTCTGCTTCCGCGCATGTCGCCAGCGGCCTGGAGGCGGCCAAAGCCATCGCCGCCCCGCCCCGACGCAACACAACAGCGGTCGCCCAAACGCTGTGGACCGCTGCACGCCCTGTGAAGGGGACGGCTGGCGAGGCCTATCTTCACTCGCGAGGTCTGCAGGTCGAGACCCATGCGCTCCGCTTCCTGCCGCACGCACGACACACCACTGCCCGTGAACAGGCGCTGACCGCGCTGCTCGCTGCCGTGCATGGTCCCGACAACATCCTCCTGGCCGTGCAACGGACGTTTCTCACGCGCTTGGGAATGAAAGCTGGCGTCGATCCCGCACGGATGGTGCTCGGGCGGTTAGGACACGGGGCGGTAAGGCTCGCGCCAGTGACCTCCGTGCTCGGGCTCGCCGAAGGCGTCGAGACGGCCCTGGCGGCATCGCAGCTGCACGGGTTTCCGTGCTGGGCCGCATGCGGGGCCCGGCTGGAGCGTATCGTCCTGCCGGCCGAAGTTCGTCATGTTGTCCTGTGCGCCGACAACGATCCGCCTGGTCTGGCAACTGCGCACCGGGCCGCCCGCCGCTTCCGCGCCGAGGGACGTTACGTAGAGACCCTGATTCCCGAGACGCCCGGAGCAGACTGGGCCGATGTCGTTGCAGCCCCTGCCGATGGCTGAGCGCAAGGCAGTTCTTCGTTTCCGGCAGTCAAAGCTGGAGATCGGGTCGGACAACGAGATTGCCGAACAGCTTTGCGCGGAGCTGTCGCGGGAGTTCGAACATGTCGTGCACGATCTGGGCGAAATCCACGTCTGGAGCAGCGACCATTGGCGGCGCCTCGATCGGGCCGACATGTTGGAACGCATCCGGCGGTTCGATGGAATTCGTCCCGCCGAGGGACGACGGGTTCAGCTGAATCGCGCCCGCATCGACAGCATACGGTACATCGTGGACGGCATTCTCGATCATCCCGGCTTCTTCGACATAGCGCCCATCGGCATCAACTGTCGCAACGGCTTCGTGACGTTCGACGCCGAGGGGAGCCCCTCCCTCGCAGCGCATCACCCATCCCAACGGCAATTGCACAGGCTTGATGGCCGTTGGACCGCGGCGGCGATCAAGCTGCCGGAGGCCTCCCTGCTCGGCAGACTTCTTGCCGGATGCTTTCGCGGCGATCTCGATGCGCAGGACAAGATCAACATTCTGGCGGAAGCCGCCGGTGCGGCAGCGCTTGGCATCTCGACAAGACTCGCCAGCCCGAAAGCGGTCATCCTCTTCGGTCCCAAGGCAGAGAATGGCAAGAGCCAGGTGCTTGATCTTCTGCGCGCGCTGCTGCCGGAAACAGCGCACACCGCGGTGTCTCCGGCACGAATTGGCGATGATCGATATGCGGTCCAGCTGGCGGGCCCGCTGTTGAACGCCACCGATGAACTCGGGGAGACGGCAATATTTTCGGACGGGTTCAAGAGCGCAGTGACCGGTGACTGGATGACGGGTCGCGATGTCTATCGGTCAGCCGTCCGGTTTCGGCCGCGAGCTTTGCATATGCTGGCCTGCAACGCCCTTCCCGCATTTCGCGGCGGGATGGACGCGGGCGTCCGCCGCCGGCTGCTGGTGATCACATTCAACCGGCGTATTCCGGAGACCGAACGGATCGAAGGACTTGGCCGGCTTGTCGGCCAGCAGGAACCGGACCTGTTGCTGGCCTGGGCGATCGCCGGCGCCTCACGCTTGCTGCGCCGATCCTCTTTCCCCGATCTGGCGTCCTCACGTGAGGCCATAGGCGAGTGGATCCTCTGTTCCGACCCCGTCGGAGGTTGGCTTCAGGATCGCGATGAAGTCGACATCACGGGAGATCCAAGCCACGTGGTGCACAGCAAGGCGGCGTACGTCCGGTTCCGCCTGTGGGCGAATGGCGAGGGGCTTGCGCCCGCGCACATACCGGCGAAAGCACAGTTCACGCAACGTGTTGGATCCTCGGGCCTCCCTGGCGTCTCGACACCGCGCCGAGCCAAGGGCCATGTGTTTGTCGGAATGCGCCTTGCGGGTCAGGGAGCCCGTGATGATAGCGCGGTGAATGGCGCGTGATGGAGAAGTGAGCCGCAGACATCTGAAAGTGCGGCAAGTGAGGATGGGTGATTCAAAATCCACGTATGCGCGCGCATGAATGGCAGATGTGGCTCACGGATCGTCACTTGCTTCACTTGCCTTGCGATCGCGCCATCCCTGTGAGGATCCGAGATCACAACTGGATCACCGGCTTGGGCCTTGCGATCGAACCTCAGCGAACGCCAGCGGAATGCATCTTGATTTGCCGCCTCAACTCGCCAACCCATTTGGGCGAAACCTGAGCGCGAGACGTCACATGGGCGGGATGGGTAGCGGCGGCGCCAACAGGAAGCGCCCACACTTCGAAGGCCTGAGGCGAATCGATGCCGGATATCTCGTGCGACATCGCATGGATCGGCCGGGGACCTATTCGACCCATTCGTGGCGGGACAACTGGCAAAGGCCGACGGGGTCGATGCAGGTTGTCGGCGGCGATGATGTCGTGACGCTCGTCTACTCGGTACGCAACGGGGATGCGGAGGACTGGCGACAGATCGAAGAACGCGTGACGCTTACGCGCGTCGCCAAACCCTTCGGCGGGGCGCAGACGTATTTCCGCTGTCCGCGTTGCAGCCGGCGCGTGGCGACACTCGCGTTAGCGCGACAATACTTCCGATGCCGGACCTGTGTTGGCGCCGCCTACGCCTCAAGTCAGGAGGGACCAACGGACCGGGCGATGCGGAGGGCGAACAAGCTGAAGCGGCGGCTTGGCGCCGAGCCGGGGCTCGACAGCTACTACTGGCGGCCGAAACACATGCGCCAACGAACCTTTGCCCGGATCGACGCCCGGATCCAGGCGGCCGAGGCAGAGGTCAATGACGCGCATGTGAGGCTCTTGGCGCGGCTTGGCGGCATGAGCGGGCGGCGAGCGGGACGGAGCGCACGCGACGGCACGCGCGCCGCAGCGAGGGCATTCTGGTGAGCCGGCGCAATGTCATCGCCATCGATCCCTTGCGCCGCCAGGCCGCTGACGAGCCGATGGAGCGGGCTCTACTTGACTGGGAGGACGTTTCGGCATTCCGGACGCTGCGGTCGGCTTTCCATGGCGAGCATCGGCCCAAGGGCGCAACCGAACAAGCGCTGGTCGACCAACTCGTCTGGCTGCAATGGCGCCGCAGGCGACTGGTCGTGGGAGAGCGGGCGGCGCACATGGCCGCGCTTCAGGATCGGCTTGGTACGGATTTCAAGGCATCAGAGTCCGTCCGCCGGGCCTTGATCGGACGCGATCGGAAAGCGGACAAGGACGAACTGACGTCTGCCCTCTCGACGACGCGAGAGGAGGATGCAGAGACTGCCATCGACAATGATCGCGACGAAGCCATGACGCTCCGCGCCATTGCGCTCCTCGAAACCGGAGATCCTGCAGCCTACGACGAGGCGCTTGCGGCCCTGCGGGAGGATACGGCGATCTGGTGGGAGAATGTGGTCAGTGACGACGAGCAGACCCATCCGGACGGCGTACCACAGGAAGGCGATAGCTATCGCCCGTATGCGCGAAACGCCGCTCAGCTGCTCCGCTTTCTCCGCGACGAGACCATGGCCACCCACGCGGAGACCCGTGGTCAGCTTTCCCGCCGGCCCGCAATCCGCTTGCAGGCGCACGGCGAGAGCCTCGATCCGTTCCGCATGAACCTGTTGCTGGGTCTCGACGAGCGCCTGACACGCCTGTTCGAGAAGAACTTGGCGATGCTCATGAAGCTCCAGGACCTCCGCAATCAAGCAAGGCCGCCTACCCATGAGTCACGAAACGCTAGCTGATGATACACTCGAGTTGATGGCGCAGCTGGACTTCGAGCCATGGAAGCAGCAACCGGATGGTTGGGTGCCTCCGACCAATGCGGAATGGACAGACCTTGCCAATCCACACCTGATCTCGGTGCGCCTGGCTTGGCTGACACTTCACAAGTCCAAGGATGAACTGATGGCGATGTCCGCGGAACTGGCCGACGAGGCGCTCATGGACCTGGTCGACCAGATCGGGCACTCTGCGGACTGGTTCAAGGGCCTCCAGGAGCTGCTGTCGGGCGCTGAGTGCCGGATCATGTGTGCGTACGCCGCGCGAGCAGTCCAATCCGACGTCGGGAGTTGAATGCTCACTGGAGGGCTAGGTGGAGGGACAGCTTCCCGACATCATTCGAGAATGGCCCGCTTACCAGCGGTTTCCTCGTGATGTGGGTGCAAGTATTCGGCACATCGATCGTGTGTTTGGCGGAAGGCTGAGAGATCCCACGGGCTTGCCGGTATTTCCAGACGTAGCGCGGCGTCCGATGTAGGTACCTTCCCGGCCGTTCGAGGTCGCAGGCTAGTCCGGCCGGAAATCGCCG
>ERZ795056.382-NODE-382-length-57891-cov-53.634501_pt1 | contig 57891 bp, 55 predicted proteins | sample MGYA00375140_ERZ795056 | MGnify/ENA primary metagenome ERZ795056 (study PRJEB30185, sample SAMN05720227) | activated sludge metagenome | isolation source: Anaerobic digester | place: USA | collected 2015-03-09 ...
GGCCATGGACATTCAGACCATTTGGATATTCGTTGCCGCAGTCTCGACTCCGATAGCTGGTGTGGTGGGCTTCGCCATTCAGTTGCAGCAGGTCGAGAAAGCACGGCTAGAAAATAGGTAGCTAAAGCTGGAGTTGGTCGAGCTGGCAGGGGACAGGGACAAGATGGCCTTGGAACTGACGAAACTAGCGCTGGAAATTGAGCATCTTCAGCATCAATCGAACAAGACGAGGAGTCGAATCGTCGTGGCAACGAACGATCAGGTCGCCCAGTTCAACGACATGGACATTAAGTTCAGTCGCAAGGGGCAACGCCCCACGGTTTTCCGCACCGAAACATCAACAGAACCGCCCACCGCCCGAGCCCAAAAGCCTCGCGCGGTGCCGTGGGCTCTGACTGCCACCGGGATAGCCTTGCTAGCGTTTTTAGCTTGGGCTTACTGGCCTCGATAGAGCTCGTAAGCAGTGGCAGTCCCGTGATAGCCCGCCCTCCCAGACAGCGAATGGAGCAGTATCCACGCGGGCTTCAAGCTAAATTAGATTGTCCGCGCATCCCGGTCCAGACACCGGAAACGCCCTTTCAAGTACAACGCCATGAGACCCGACAACTCAAGGCGCTCCGTTTTTTCGTAATTGGACTACTAGCGACCGGCGGCGTAGGATTGAATCCTACCCCCAAGCTTTGGAGCTCGCCATGCGAACCACTCAACAACTGAGTATCACCCTGCCAAATGACATGGCTGACGTGGTCAAAGCCAAGGTGCGGACAGGTGAGTACGCATCCGAAAGCGAAGTCATTCGAGATGGCTTGCGTGCGCTCCTGGCGCGTGATCGCGCCATCGACAACTGGCTGCACCAGCAAGTGGGCCCGGCCTATGATGCACTGAAGGCAGAGCCATCCCTCGCCCTCTCCGTTGATCAGGTGCGTGCCCGCCTCGCTGCCGAACACACCAAGACGTGATGAACTACCGCGTTGTCTTCTCCCCCGAGGCCGAGGAGCAACTTGTAGCCCTTTACCGCTATATCGCTGCAGCAGCATCTCCCGTCATCGCAGCCCGGTACATCGGAGCCATTCTGAGCTACTGTGAAAGCCTGGGTAGCTTTCCTCATCGAGGCACCATGCGCAATGACGTACGACCCGGATTGCGCATCACCCACTACAAGAAACGCACCGTGATTGCTTTCGGCGTAGATGCCGAAACAGTGTCCATCATTGGCGTTTTCTACGGTGGCCAAGACTACGAGACGATTTTGCAGGACGACGCAGAAGATGGCTCGGCACAATGAATTTCTTGGCGCGCCTTCCCGGTTTCCGAGACGCCCCCGGATGGGTTCTGACCATGACGGGTGCAGGCTCAACGGGAGACCTTGACCGACTCCACCCTTAGTGTGCCAGTCCGTGGCACTGTCCGAGACCAGTAACTAAGTGGGCTTTATGTCATCTCGCACCATGAGATCCGTCTTACTGCGTTAGAGAGTGCGCAATGAATACCCTGCTGCTCGGCGGTGACATCGGTGGCACCAAGACCTTGCTGGCCCTGGCCTCGGTGGGTGGCGCAGGCATTGCCATCCTGCATGAGCAGCGCTACGCCAGTTGCGAACATGAAGGACTCGCCCCCCTGCTGGACGACTTCCTGGCGGGCGGCCCCATACCGGCGGCGGCCTGCTTTGGCGTGGCCGGGCCCACCGATGGGCAGACGGCAGACCTGACCTACCTGCCCTGGCGCCTGTCCGCGTCAGCCCTGGAACGGCGCTTCGGCATCAGGCATGTGGGGCTGGTCAATGATTTTGCCGCCGCCGCCCATGGCCTGCCCCTGGTCGCGCCGCAGCACGTCGTACCGCTGCAGGCCGGCCAGCCACTGGCCCGGGCGCCCCGGGTCATCCTCGGCGCCGGCACCGGTCTGGGGGTGGCAGGAATGGTCTGGAATGGGGAACGCAGCCAGGTGATTCCCGGCGAGGGCGGCCACATGGGCTTCTCGCCCCAGACGCCGGAACAACTGAAACTGGCGGAGGCGCTGCTGGCCCAAACGGGCCGGGTCAGCGTGGAGGACGTGGTGTCGGGGCCGGGCCTGGTGCGCATCCACCGCTTCCTGGGCGGTCGGGCAGACAGCCCGGCCAGTGTAGGCGCCGCTGCCCTGGACGGCAGCGACCCACTGGCACGCCGGGCCCTTGGCCTGTGGCTGGAAGCCTACGGCGCCTTCGCCGGCGACCTGGCCCTGCAGTGGCTGGCCCAGGGCGGGGTGTACCTGGCCGGTGGCATGGCCGCCAAGCTGCTCCCTGACGGTGCTGGTGCAGCGCCCTTCGTGGCAGCCTTCAACGCCAAACGGGAGCATCGCCCGCTGGCCGAAGCCATGCCCATCCATCTGGTCACCGAAGAGCGCCTCGGTCTGCTCGGTGCCCTGGCCCTGGCGGCAGCCCGCCTTCAGACCGGTTGAAGGATCACCACGGCCAGGGGCGGCAGGTTTGCCACCAGGCTGGCCGGCCGGTTCATCCAGGCCCCCTCGACCGCCTCAAGCCGCCCCCCGTTGCCCAGATTGCTGCCCCCGTAGTGGGCTGAATCGGAGTTGAGGATCTCCTGGTAGATTCCCGCCCGGGGCACGCCAATGCGGTAGTCGCTGCAGGGCGCAGGGGTAAAGTTGGCAAGCACCACCACGAAACGGCCGTCCCGGGCCACACGCAGCCAGGCCAGCACCGAATGCTCGCTGTCGTGGCAGTCGATCCATTCAAAGCCCGCCGGCTCGAAATCCTGCTCGTGGAGCGAGGGCAGATCGCGATAGAGGTGATTGAGGTCGGCGGCGAGGCGCTGGATGCCAGCGTGACCGGCGTCGGCCAACAGGAACCAGTCCAGCTCGCGGGCTTCGGACCACTCCCGCACCTGGCCGAACTCTCCACCCATGAACATCAGCTTCTTGCCCGGGGTACACGCCTGCCAGGCCAGCAGCAGGCGCAACTGGGCCCGCCGCCGCCAGTCGTCGCCTGGCATCTTGCCGAACAGCGAGCCCTTGCCATGCACCACCTCATCGTGGGACAGGGGCAGGACGAAGTTCTCACTGTAGGCATACATCTGGCCGAACGTCAGCTCGTCGTGATGCCAGCGCCGATGCACCGGGTCACGCCGGAAATAGCGCAGGCTGTCATTCATCCAGCCCATGTTCCACTTCATCGAAAACCCCAGGCCCCCCGTGTAGGCCGGCCGCGAGACCTGGGGCCAGGCGGTGGACTCCTCGGCCAGGGTGAGGGCGCCGGGAAATTCCCCGTGCACCAGGGTGTTGAGATCGCGCAGGAAGTCGATGGCCTCCAGGTTCTCGCGCCCACCGAAACGGTTGGGCAGCCACTCACCGGGCCGGCGGGAGTAATCCAGGTAGAGCATGGACGCCACCGCATCCACGCGCAGGCCGTCGAAATGGAACTCCGCCAGCCACCAGTGGGCCGACGACAGCAGGAAGCTGCGCACCTCGTGGCGGCCGTAGTTGAAGATGTGCGTCCCCCAGTCCGCATGCACCCCCAGACGCGGGTCGGCGTGCTCATAGAGCGCGGTGCCGTCGTAGCGGGCCAGGGCCCAGTCATCCTGCGGGAAATGCCCCGGGACCCAATCCAGCAGCACCCCCAGCCCAGCCTGGTGGCAGGCATCGATGAAGGCGCGCAGCTCATCCGGTGAGCCATAGCGGGAGGTCGGCGCGAAATAGCCGGTGGTCTGGTAGCCCCAGGATTCATCAAGGGGATGCTCGGTGATGGGCAGCAGCTCCAGATGGGTATAGCCCTGCTGCAGGGCATAGGGGATCAGGCGCTCGGCGAGCTCCGGCCACCGGTAGGGTGAGCCATCCGGGTGACGCATCCATGAACCCGCGTGCAGTTCGTAGATGTTGACCGGCGCATGCAGCCAGTCCCAGGCCGCCCTGCGGGTCATCCATACGGCATCGCGCCAGACATGCTGCGATGGACCTGCCACCCGGGCGGCCGAGCCAGGACGCAACTCGAAACCGCGGGCGTAGGGGTCGCTCTTGCGCACGCGCCCGCCGCCGTTCTGGCAAGTGATCTCAAAACGGTACAGGCTGCCCGGCCGGGCCGACGCCACCCGCGCTTCCCACACACCGCCGCCTCCCAGGCAGTGCATGGGGTCGGCATCCCCGTCCCAGCCATTGAAGTCGCCCACCACCGCCACTGCAACGGCATTCGGTGCCCAAACCCGGAACACGGTACCGGTCGCGTCCGGATGGGCGCCCAGCAACCGGTACGATTGCACGTTGCGCCCTTCATTGAAAAGATGCATGGCATCAGATAGCTGCATTTCCGCCCCCTTCGCGCAGTACCATACGGCAAAACAGTAGCAAGGGAGAACAATCGTGGCCCCGAGCAACACCTGTCCGCATCTGCCGTATTGCGAGATGCGTGATCAGACCGACCTGCGCTTCATCAGCCAGCTCACCCGCAATACCTTCGCCATCATCCTGGCCGGCGGCCGCGGCAGCCGTCTCAAGCAGCTTACCGATTTCCGCTCCAAGCCGGCGGTACCCTTCGCGGGGAAGTTCCGCATCATCGACTTCACCCTGTCCAACTGCGTCAACTCCGGCATCCGCAAGATCGGGGTGGCCACCCAATACAAGGCCCACAGCCTGATCCGTCACATCCAGCGGGGCTGGAGTTTCCTCGACGGGCGTTTCGGCGAGTTCATCCAGCTCCTTCCCGCCCAGCAGCAGATCGATGAAACCCAGTGGTACCAGGGCACCGCCGACGCCGTGTACCAGAATCTCAACTTTCTCCGCCACAACAGCCCGCGCCACATCCTGATCGTCGCCGGCGATCACATCTACAAGATGGATTACGGTCGCATGCTGGCCTTCCACGCCCGGCACCACGCTGACATGAGCGTCGCCTGCATTGATGTGCCCATCGCCGAGGCTCGGGAGTTCGGGGTGATGAATGTGGATGACGAAGGCCGGGTGATCGATTTTGTCGAGAAGCCCGCCAGTCCGCCCCCCATGCCGGGCAACCCGGGACGGGCCCTGGCCTCCATGGGCGTCTATATCTTCAACGCCGACTTTCTCTATGAGCAGCTTGGCCGCGACGCGCTGACCAGGGGGTCGAGCCGGGATTTTGGCAAGGACATCATCCCCCACATCGTGCCGCGCTACCGGGTGTTCGCCCACCGCTTTGCCGACTCCTGCGTGGGCAGCGACCAACAGCAGCCCTACTGGCGTGACGTGGGCACCATTGACGCCTACTGGGAAGCCAACATGGAAATGACCAAGGTCACCCCCGATCTCAATCTCTACGACCGGGAATGGCCGATCTGGACCTACCAGGAGCAGCTCCCCCCCGCCAAGTTCGTCTTCGACGACGAAGACCGCCGCGGCATGGCGGTGGACTCCATGGTCTCCGGTGGCAGCATCATCTCCGGGGCCACGGTCAAGCGCTCGCTATTGTTCTCGAGTGTCAATGTGCATAGCTGGGCCCGGGTCGAGGATTCCGTGATCCTGCCCAATGTGGATATCGGCCGGCATGCGGTGATCCGGCGCTGCGTGATCGACAAGAACGTGCGCATACCGGAAGGGCTCTGCATCGGGTTGGACCCGGATGAAGACCGCAAGCGCTTCTTCGTCTCGCCCGGCGGTGTCACCCTGGTCACCGCCGAGATGCTCGGCCAGGGCGCAGCGGCCCCAACCACCTGAGCCTTCGGGATCAGCACCGTGGCGGATCTCGCCTTCCTGTGGCACATGCATCAGCCGGACTACCGGCATCCGGAAACCGGCCACTTCACTCTGCCCTGGGCCCTGCTCCACGCGCTCAAGGACTATCCGGACATGGCCAGTCACCTGGAACGCCACCCGGCGATCCGCTGCACGGTCAACTTCGTGCCTGTCCTGCTGGCCCAGATCGAGGATTACTGCGATCAGCTCGCCACCCGTCAGTGGCGCGACCCGCTGCTGCGCATCCTCGCCTGGCCGAACCCCGACCAACTCGAGCAGGCCGACCGCGACTGGCTCCTGGACATGGCCTTCCGCTGCCACGCCCCGACCATGCTGGAGCCGTTTGCCCCCTATCGGCGCCTGCGTGACCTGCTTGCCTTCGTGCGCAGTCAGGACGCCGACGGCCTCGCCTACCTCTCGGGGCAGTATTACGCCGATCTGGCCACCTGGTATGTGCTTGCCTGGAGCGGCGAAAGCCTGCGCCGGGGCCCCGGCCCCATCGCAGCCTTGATGGCCAAGGGCGGCAACTTCGAACTGGCCGACCGCGAGGCCCTGGTCAGCGAGATCGGCACCGTACTGAACGGGCTCGTTCCACGCTATCGCGCACTTGCCGACCGCGGCCAGATTGAACTTAGCTGCACCCCCGCGCACCACCCACTGGCCCCCCTGCTGCTGGATTTCGGCGTGGCCCGCGAAGCGCAACCCGATTGCCAGCTACCCGCGGCACCGGGCTACGCTGGCGGCCGCTCTCGGGTCGAAGCCCATTTGCAGCTTGCCCAGCACAGCCACCGACAACGCTTCGGCCAGACACCCAAGGGCCTGTGGCCGGCAGAAGGTGCCCTGTCGACGGCCTTTCTGCGCCAGATCGCCGACGCAGGATTCACCTGGACGGCAAGCAGCCAGGGCGTACTCCGGCACTCCGCCGGCCCTGGCGCAGACACGGGCGTCCCGTGGCAGGCACCGGAAGACATCCCCGGCGACCTGACCCTTTTTTTCCGCAACGAACACCTCTCCGACCTCATCGGTTTTGAGTATGCCCGCTGGCACGGCCGCGACGCGGCGGCCCACTTCATGAGCGAAGTGGTCACCCTCCATGAGCGCGCCCCGGAAGGGCTCATCCCGGTCTTCCTCGATGGTGAAAACGCCTGGGAGTACTACCCCTACAACGGCTGGTACTTCTTCAACGACCTTTACGAGAGCCTCGCCCGAAATCCGGCCATCCGCACCCTGACCCTTTCAGAGGCGGCAGAAGGCCATCGGCACCGACGGCAACGCCTGCCCCGCCTGGTCGCCGGTAGCTGGGTTTACGGCACCCTGTCCACCTGGATCGGCAACCCCGACAAGAACCACGCCTGGGAACTGCTCTGCGAGGTCAAGCAATGTGCCGACCGGGTTCTCGAGAACGCGGCGGCGGACGCGGGCCAACGCCAGCAGATCGTTACCCTGCTGGCCGTATGCGAAAGCTCGGACTGGTTCTGGTGGCTGGGCGACTACAACGCCTCCGAATCCGTAAGCGCCTTCGACCGGCTGTTTCGCGACAACATCCGTGCCCTTTACCGGCTCCTCGGGCTTCCCGCCCCCAGCAGCCTTGACCACCCCATCAGCCGCGGTGGTGGCGCCCCCGAGAGCGGTGGCACCATGCGGCGCGCCACCTGACCCGACGGAGGCCCATCTTGACCCGCGCCGTGACCCTGCTCCTGGGTGTGCATGCCCACCAACCCGTGGGCAACTTCCCCGAAGTGATCGAGGATGCCCACCGGCGCTGCTACAAACCCTTCCTGGAAACCCTCAACGCCTACCCGGACTTCCGCTTTGCGGCTCACTTCTCGGGCTGGCTGCTGGACTGGCTGCGCGTGCGCTTTCCGGACGACATGGAGATGCTCGCCGGGATGGTGCGGCGCGGCCAGGTGGAGATGTTCAGCTCCGGCGACACCGAACCCGTGCTCGCCGCGATTCCGCACCGGGACCGGGTGGGCCAGCTCACCGCGCTCAACGACAAGCTCACCGCCTGGACGGGCGTACGCCCGCAGGGTGCATGGCTTACCGAACGGGTATGGGAATCCGCGGTCGTACCGGCGCTGGCCGAAACCGGCATCCGCTACGTGACCGTCGATGATTACCACTTCTTCTGTACCGGCCGCAGCGCCGATGAGCTGGACGGCCACTTCAGCACCGAGGAGGACGGCACCCGCCTCGATCTCTTTCCCATCTCCGAAGCCCTGCGCTACCGTCTGCCCTTCCATCCTGCCCATGAGGTGGTGGCCTACCTGGAGCAACTGGCCGACAGTGGCCAACGCGCCGCCATCTACTTCGACGACATCGAGAAATTCGGCATCTGGCCTGAAACCTACGACTGGGTCTACAACCGGGGCTGGCTCAAGGCCCTGATCGAAGGCGTGCTGACCAGCCCCAGGATCCGCACCGCCACCTACGCCGATTTCCACGCCCGCCAAGCCACCCGCGGCATTGTGTACCTGCCCACCGCCTCCTACAGCGAGATGAACGAGTGGACCTTGCCCATGCCGGCAGCCGCCACCTATGCCCGGCTCCTCGCCAGCGAGAAGGCCGCGGGGCGGGGCGACCTGCACCGCCCCTTCATCCGTGGTGGCATCTGGCGCAACTTCCTGTCCCGCTACCCGGAGGCCAACTGGATGCACAAGCGCATGCAGGCCTTGTCGGCACGCCTCGCCGCCCTGCCCGCAGCGCCACCGGACCTCACCGAGGCCTTGTACCGCGCCCAGGCCAACGACGCCTACTGGCACGGGCTCTTCGGCGGGCTCTACCTGCCCCACCTGCGCCGGGCCGTGTGGAACAACATCCTCGCCCTCGAGGCCGGTCTCGATCGCCTGCAGCCCCGAGCCCCCGGCCGCCCTGACGATATGGACCTGGATGGCTGCCGGGAGACCCTCGTCACCACCCCCCTGCTGCAGATCGCCCTGCGGGATGACGGGCTCGGCGCCGTCCACGAACTGTCCAGCTATCCCCTGACCCACAATTTCGGCGACACCCTGCGCCGCCACAGCGAGCACTACCACGAACGCATCGGTGCCGGCCCCAGCCAGCACGACGGCAGCGGCATCGCCTCGGCCCACGACATCGTGCGTTTCAAGCATCCGGTGGAGGCCTCCGATGTGCTGCCCGACCCCCATCCCCGGGTCCTCTGGCTGGACCAGCTGGACGGCCACACCCTGGCTGACTATCGGCAGGCGGACGACAGCCCGGTTCTTTTCCAGCGCGAGGGCATCGACAAGACCTACACCGTGACGGCAGCCACCATCGGCGTGCGCTGGCAGCTGAGGGGTCTCGCGGGGCGGCAGTTCACCACCACCCTCAATCTGGCCATGCCTAGCTGCGACGGCTTCCTCGGGCGCTACGTGCTCGAGAACGGACACATTCCCTGTGGTTTCGGCCAGGCCCTCGACCTGCCCGAAGCCACCGGGCTGACCCTTGAGGACGGCGTACTCGGCGGCCTCCTGCGCCTCACCTGCGCCCCCGCACCCCGGGTCTGTGGCCGCCCCCACCACACCGTTTCCCAGTCGGAAGCGGGCTTTGAGAAAATCATGCAGGCGACCGAAGTCAGCCTTGGCTGGACGATCCCCGACGACGACTGCACCCTTCAACTCCAGATCACCATCGAGCCCCGTACGCCATGACCGGCACCGTCTATAAACTCGAAGTCAATCCCCGGATTCCCCCGCGCCTTGAACGCCTCGAAGAGGTCGCCAACAACCTCTGGTATAGCTGGGACCGGCCCACCCGCTCCCTCTTTGCCAGCCTCTCCCGTTCCCTGTGGAAGGCCGTGGATCACAACCCCAAGGCCTTCCTGAAACGTGCCGACCAGAAACACCTGGACACGGCGGCGGAGAATCCGGTTTTCCTGGGAAGCATGGCCCGGGTACTGTCCACCTACGACACCTATCACGACCTTCCATCGATGGCCCACGTGCACGGCCGTCCTTTCCGCGATGACGACCTGATCGCCTACTTCTGCGCGGAGTTCGGCTTTCACGAGAGCCTGCCGATCTATTCCGGCGGCCTTGGCATTCTGGCGGGTGACCACTGCAAGGCGGCCAGCGACATGGGGCTGCCCTTCGTGGGGATCGGCTTGCTTTACCGCCAGGGCTACTTCCACCAGACCCTGGATGCCGACGGCCAGCAACACGCCACCTACACCGATTCGGATTTCGACGACCTGCCCGTCGCACCGCTCCATGACCCGGAAGGCCGCGAGCTTAGAGTCGAGGTGGACCTGCCGGGTCGCTCGGTGCAGGCCAAGGTCTGGGAAGTGAGGATCGGACATGTGCGCCTGATCCTCCTCGATACCTGGCTCCCGGAAAACACCGAGCACGACCGCGAGATCACCCACCGCCTCTACGGTGGTGACCGCAATACCCGCATCGAGCAGGAGATCCTGCTGGGCGTCGGCGGCGTGCGCGCCCTCACCGCCCTCGGCCTGAAGCCGACTGTCTGGCACGTCAATGAGGGCCATGCCGCCTTCCTGATCCTGGAGCGCATCCGTGGCCTGGTGGCTGCCGGCCAGCCCTTTGCCGCGGCCCTGGAGGCCACCGCTGCAAACGTGGTGTTCACCACCCATACCGCCGTGCCGGCCGGCCATGACCACTTTGCGGAAGACGTGATCCGGCGCTATTTCTCCCATTGGGAGAGGGATACCGGCATCACCTGCGAGCGCCTGCTGGCCCTGGGGGCCGAACCGGGCAAGACCGACTTCAACATGACGGCCCTGGCGATCCGCGGCTCCCGCCACCAGAACGGCGTCTCGCGCATCCATGGCGACGTGTCGGCGCGCATCTGCAGCCACTTCTGGCCGCAACTCAGCGCCGCCGAAAACCCCATGGACTACGTCACCAACGGCGTCCACCTGCCCACCTTCCTGGCCACCGAATGGCACGAAACCTTCGACCGCTATCTCGGTGTCGGATGGCAACAACGCCAGACCGACCCCGCCAGCTGGGAAGGCATCGACCGCATCCCCGACCAGACCTACTGGAGCGTGCGCCAGTTGCTCAAGTCGCACCTGCTCTACCTGGTGCGTGACCGGGTGCGCGAGCAGCACCTGCGCAACCAGGGCTCACCGGCCCACCTGGATCGGCTGCTCAAGCTCGCCGACCCGAGCCGGCCCAATGTGCTCACCATCGGTTTTGCCCGGCGCTTCGCCACCTACAAGCGCGCCGCGCTGCTCTTCCACGACCCGGAAGTCCTGCGCAGCATCATCTGCGACGCCGACCGGCCCGTCCTCTTCCTTTTCGCCGGCAAGGCTCACCCGGCCGACCATCCCGGTCAGGAGATCGTCCGGCGCATCGCGGAGATGGCGGCCCGCCCGGAGTTCGAAGGCCGCATCCTGCTGCTGGAGGGCTACGACCTGCACCTCTCGCGGCGCCTGGTGGCCGGGGTGGACGTGTGGCTCAACAACCCCATCTATCCGCTGGAAGCCTCCGGCACCTCGGGCATGAAAGCCGCCATGAACGGTGCCATCAACCTGTCGGTGCTGGATGGCTGGTGGGGCGAGGGGTACGACGACAAGGGGAACGTCCCCAATGGCTGGGCTATCAAGCCGGCTTCGGGTCACCTGGATGAAGCCCGTCGGGACGCAGAGGAGGCCCGCACCCTCTACGAACTGCTCCAGGACAAGGTCATCCCCACCTTTTACCGCAGCGGCCCGATGGGGTATTCACCCGAATGGGTCGCCATGTCAAAGCGCTCCATTGCCACCATTGCGCCCCGTTACAACGTGATCCGCATGGTGGGCGAATACGTGCAGAAGTTTTACGCCCCCGCCGCCCGCCAGGGCCGTCGACTTAGCACCGACGGCTTTGCTCCCGCCCGCGCCCTGGCCGACTGGAAGACCCGAATCCGCAACGCCTGGGCCGGGGTCCGCCTGCGCTGCCTGGAAACCCCCACGGGCCGGGTGCCCTTCGGCCAGGCAGTACGTGTGCAGGTGGCCGTTCAGCTGGGTGGCTTGCTACCGGAGGATGTCACGGTGGAGGCCCTCTTCGGCCGCCCGGACACGGACCATGGCCGGGCCCGGCGTTACAGCCTCACCCACAGTGGCGCCCTGGACCATGGCGAACACCTTTTCGAACTGGACCTGACCCCGGAGCAGTGCGGCAAGCTGGAATACCGCATCCGCGCCTTTCCCGAACACGCCCTATTGACCCACAAGTTCGAACTGGGGCTGATGGTATGGCTGTGAAACTTCCCTCGGTGCTGTTCGTCACCTCGGAGATGGCACCCTGGGTCAAGACCGGTGGCCTCGGTGACGTCGCTGCCGCGCTGCCCGCCAGCCTGCGTCAAGCTGGAGTGGATATCCGCGTTCTGATTCCCTGCTATCCCGCGCTGCGGGCCGCCTTTCCAGACGCCCGGACCGTGGCGGAACTGCCCGCCCTGGCCCCCGCGCTGCCCGCAGCCCGCCTGCTGGCCGCCCACAGCGACGGCCTACCCCTGCTGTTGCTGGATTGCCCCGAGCTCTTCAACCGCCCCGGCAACCCCTATCTGGACAGCAAGGGCCAGGACCAGCCCGACAACGCCCGGCGCTTCGGCCTTCTGTCCCGGGTCGCCGCCCGGCTCGGCCAGCCGGGCTCCCCCCTCGGCTGGCAACCCGACGTGGTGCATGTGAATGACTGGCAGGGTGGCCTGGCGCCCGCCTTCCTGCACTACGAAGGCGGCGTGGCAAGCGTCATCACCGTTCACAACATCGCCTTCCAGGGGTGCTTCGGCCATGACATGCTCGCCGGACTGGGCTTGCCCGGGCATGCTTGGCGTTTTGACGGGGTGGAGTACCACAACCAGCTATCCTTCCTGAAAGCCGGCCTGCAGTTTGCCACCCGGCTGTCCACCGTCAGCCCCACCTATGCCCGGGAGATCCAGGACGCGCGTTTCGGCTACGGCCTCGCCCCCCTGCTGCGCTACCGGGCCGACGCCCTGCGCGGCATCCTCAACGGCATTGACACCCGCGTGTGGAACCCGGCCACCGATACTGCCCTGCCCCATCCCTATTCGGCAGACGAGCCCGCAGCCAAGCAGCTCAACAAGGCCGCCCTGCAGGCGCAGATGGGGCTCCCGGTCACCAATAGCTGCCCACTGTTCGGGGTGATCAGCCGCCTCACCCACCAGAAGGGCCTAGACCTCCTGCTTGCCATCGCCGATGGTCTGCCGGCCTTGCCCGCCCAGCTGGTCGTGCTCGGCAGCGGCGACAAGGACATGGAGGCCGGCTTCCAGACCCTGGCCCAACGTCTTCCCGCCCACGTCGCGGTGCAGATCGGCTTCGACGAGACCCTCGCCCACCGCATTGAGGCCGGGGCCGACAGCTTCCTGATGCCGTCCCGTTTCGAGCCCTGCGGCCTGAACCAGATGTACAGCCTGCGCTATGGGACACCGCCCGTGGTGCGTGCCACCGGTGGCCTCGCCGATACGGTCGTGGACTGCGACACGCCTTCTTCAACCGAGCGGGGTAACGGCTTCCGGATTGACGGAGACAGCCCCCACGCCCTATGGACCAGCCTTGAAAGGGTATGCCGCACCTGGCGCGATCAGCCCCGATGGGCGCGCATCCAGCAGAACGCCATGCGCCAGGATTTTTCCTGGGAACAGCCGGCCAGAGAGTACATTGACCTGTATCGGGAGGCCGTCTCGGTCTGCGCGGAACTGCAGTAGAATGCGCGGCCAGCGGACGGGGGCTTGAATCCGGCCTCCCTGCCCCGACCTTCCGGGGGCTGCAATGAACCCCATGGAGTCGCTCCGACCATGATCGTCCTCGACCTGTGCTGTGACCGGGATCACCACTTCGAAGCCTGGTTTGCATCAGGCGAGGCCTTTGAAAGCCAGCTCGCGGCCGGTCTGGTGAGCTGCCCCCACTGCGGAAGCCAGGAAGTGAGGCGCCTGCCCTCGGCACCCTATGTCCAGACCTCCTCCCATTCGGCGCCTGCCGCATCCACGGCACCCAGCCCCCAAACCATTGCCACGCGCTTGATCGATGCCCTGCGCAGCGCGGCAGAAAAATCCGAGGACGTGGGCGAACGTTTCGCGGAGGAAGCCCGCCGCATCCACTACGGGGACAGCGAGGAGCGGGCCATCCGGGGCAAGGCGGACCGCAAGGAGGTCATCGAACTGATCGAGGAAGGCATTCCCGTCCTGCCTGTACCGCCGGACAAGGACGACATGCACTGAGCGAGCAAGTACGTCTGCGACGCTCACGCTGGCCCTTGTACGGCGGCGCGTCCCTGACCGGATACGAACCGCTCGCTACGATTTCATGACAAGCGCGGAGCGTCCGCTATACGCCCGGGCCCGTGCGCCGGGGATCAAAGCGCGAGAGCAGACGATAGGCCCGGTGACGCAAGGGTGTTGGCAATACCGCGCGCAACAAGGGAACAAAACAGGCCAGACGCGTCCATAGGGGCATGCCCAGCAGACTGGCACCGCGGTATCCACTCATGGCCCGCTCCAGGGCATCCCGAAACGCATGGCGCAGATGGCTGGTTTCATCGAAACGGTGAAGAATCAGGGCTTCCGGGAGGTTGGCAAAACGCATCCCGGCCTTGGCGCAGCGAAACCACAGATCGTAGTCCTCACTCCGCCGCAAATCGGTTCGATATCCGCCGATGGCCAGGATACGGCTGCGCCGGTAGGCCACCGTGGGATGAATGAGGGGGCAGGCCCACAGCGTGGCGAGAATCTCGTCGTGGGACAGAGGCATTGAACGGATCCGGCCCGGCGTCCCGGCGCTGTCCATTTCCTGTGCGTAGCTTCCCATCACGTCCACCTGCGGGACGGTCTCAAAGGCCGACATCTGACTGGCGAAACGCTGGGGAAGCGCCACGTCATCGCTGTCGAAACGGAAGACGATCTCATGGCGGCAGTGCTGCAATCCGGCGTTGAGCGCCGTGGCCAAGCCGACATTGCGGGGCATCACGACTGACTGGATGTTGAGCCTGGCGCGATGCCGCTCGATGACGCTCCGCGAGGCATCCCCAATCGGCCCATCCTCAACCAGCACCACTTCCGACGCGGGGAGGCTCTGCTCCAGCAGACTTGCGAGCGCCTGTTCAAGATGAACTGCATCATCACGCCCGTAAGTCGCCATCAATACCGAAAATTCCGTGCTGCTCAATCCAGACCTTTCAACCCTGCCAGCCCGGCGGAAATGCCGGAACCGCGCAAAGGCCCAAAGGCCTAAAGACCCGATCCCATGCGGAACCGGGCCATAACGCGGCAAGACCAACGTAAACCTTTGAATTGTACTAGAAAGAGCCCGCCGCCATCACACCCCGCGACAGGTGAGCAGGTGAGAGACGACGCTCAGGGGCCGGCTGACTGCACCAACCCGCACGCCCTTCAACAGCGGAGAAACTCCCGCGGACTGGACGCCATCTCGGGCAGGTCCTGAACGCCCTTTTCAGCCACGTCGAAAGCATCGGGAACAAACAGGGGGGCCCGCCACTGGCCATCCATCAGAAATGCGCTCACCTCTGGTCCAAAGGCAAAGCGGCACAGCTTTCTGGCGAGGGCATCGAGAACTTGCTTCATCCTGGTCTCCCGTCGGCCCGATCCGGAGTGGATCGATAGCGCCGCCGACATGGTCAATCGTGCGTCAGCACCGTGACATCCTGACGACAAAAGCTTGTCAGCCGCGCTACACGCGCCATGGACAGCGCGACGGAAGACACGGAAGGGAGAAGGACGGAACAAAACAAAACGGGGAAAACGCATCATCGTTTTCCCCGTTACATGCTGGAGCGGCAGAAGAGTCTCGAACTCTCGACCTCAACCTTGGCAAGGTTGCGCTCTACCAACTGAGCTACTGCCGCCTTGTTCTATACCTGGAGGCGCGAGCCGGAGTCGAACCGACCTACACGGATTTGCAATCCGGTGCATAACCGCTTTGCTATCGCGCCGTGAATCAAACGGGGAAGCAAGGCTTCCCCGGGAATCTCTGGAGCGGCAGAAGAGTCTCGAACTCTCGACCTCAACCTTGGCAAGGTTGCGCTCTACCAACTGAGCTACTGCCGCTCGACAGACCGCCATTATAGGCAAAATTTTTTCGATGTCAAACCTGGAATGCAGGATTCAGCGACTGCGCCGCATCAGCTCGGGCCAGGCACAGCGCATGTAATAACCCATGGACCACAGGGTCAGGACTGCCGCCACATAAATCAGCACAGTTCCCAGGGCCATCCCGTCAAAACCAAGCACCGGGGCCTGATAGAGCAGAAGGGGGATCGCCGACATCTGGGCTGCCGTCTTGAGCTTGCCCACAAAAGCCACCGCCACACTGCCTGCGGCGCCGACTTTGGCCATCCATTCGCGCAGGGCAGAGATGGTGATCTCGCGGCCGATGATGACCAGCGCGATCAGGGAATCCACCCGCCCAAGGTGCACCAGCACGATCAGGGCAGCCGCCACCATCAGCTTGTCGGCCACCGGATCGAGGAAGGCGCCAAAGGCGGATGTCTGGCCCAGGGTGCGCGCCAGATAGCCGTCGAACCAGTCCGTCACCGCGGCTGCAATGAAGGTCACAGTGGCCACCAGATTCTTGTCTTCCGCTGAAATGGCGGAGTCCGGAAGATAGTAGATGCCGACGAAAAAGGGGATCAGGGCGATGCGCGCCCAGGTCAGGGAGTTGGGGATATTGAAAAGCATGTCGGCGTTTGCAGGCTATCGCAGCGCATTGTATATCTGTTCGGCAAGATGCCGGTTGATGCCTTCCACACGACACAGATCCTCAATCGTGGCGTTTCGCACACCATCCATGCCGCCGAACGCAGCCAGCAGCTTTTTCCGCCGTGTCGGCCCCACTCCGGCAATGTCCTCCAGGCGCGAGGTATTACGGGTCTTGGCCCGTCGGGCACGGTGACCGGTGATCGCAAAGCGGTGTGCCTCGTCACGGATCTCCTGGATCAGGTGCAGGGCCGGGGCATCGGGGCGCAGATGCACCGGCTCACGCCCGTCCGGGAAGACCAGCTCTTCCAGCCCCGGCTTTCGGCTCTCGCCCTTGGCCACTCCGAACATGGTGATGCTCTCCAGGCCCAGTTCAGCAAGAACCTCCCGGGCCACGCCCATCTGGCCCTTGCCGCCGTCGATGAGGATCAGGTCGGGGCGAACGCCTTCCCCGGCGGCCACCTTCTCGTAGCGCCGGGTCAGGGCCTGGCGCATGGCGGCGTAATCGTCACCGGCAGTGATACCCGTGATGTTGTATCGCCGGTACTCGGACTTCTTCATGGCGGTGCCGTCCCACACCACGCATGAGGCCACGGTGGACTCGCCCATGGTATGAGAAATGTCGAAGCACTCGATACGGCCGGGCGTATCGGCCAGGCCGAGTGCGTCACGCAGGGCCTCGAGACGCTGCTCTCCCCGGCTGGATTCCTGCTCCCGCACCATCAGGGCCAGGCTGGCGTTGTTCTCGGCCATGCTCATCCACGCCCGCTCGTTCTCGTAGCGTGCCGCCGTAACGCCCACCTTGCCGTCGATCACCTCATCGAGGGCTTCCTTGATAGTCGCGGGTTCGACATTGACCAGGATCTTGCCCGGCAGGGGTTGATCCAGGTAATGCTGCTCGACGAAGGCCACCAGCGCATCGAGCGGCGTGCAACCCTGGGCATTGCTGGGAAACAGGGGCCGGTCGCCAAGATGGCGCCCGCCACGGATCATGGCCAGGTTGACGCACACCGTGCCGCCCCGCTCGACCGCAGCCAGCACATCCACGTCCTCGTCCTTGGCGCTTTCGACAAACTGCTTGTGAAGCACGGCCTGCAGATTACGGATCTGGTCGCGATAGACCACCGCCTTCTCGAAGGCCAGTGCATCGGAGGCCTCCTGCATGCGCCCGGACAGATCATTCACAACGTCCCCATGGCGTCCGTTGAGGAACAGGCTGGCCAGTTGGACATCGGCGGCGTAGGCATCCTTGTCGATCAGCCCGACACAGGGCCCGGTGCAACGCTGGATCTGGTGCAACAGACAGGGCCGCGAGCGGTTGCTGAAAGTGCTGTCTTCGCAGGTGCGCAGGCGAAAGATCTTCTGCATCAGGTGCAGGCTTTCACGCACCGCCCAGCTATTGGGAAAGGGCCCGAAATAGCGCACCCCTTTGCGGAAACCGCCCCGGTGATAGTAGATCTGCGGAAAGTCGCCCCCCGACAGGGCGATGTAGGGGTAGGACTTGTCGTCCCGGAACAGAATGTTGTATTTGGGCCCGAGGCTCTTGATGAGGTTGTTCTCGAGGATCAGGGCCTCGGCCTCGGAGCGGGTGGCGGTGATGTCGACGCGGGCCACCTGCCCCACCATGATGGCTATGCGCGGGCTGAGCTGGGTGCGCTGAAAATAGGACGACACCCGGCGCTTGAGGTTCTTCGCCTTGCCCACGTACAGCACGGCCTCGTCGCCCCCGATCATGCGATAGACGCCGGGCTCCTCGGTGAGGGTACGGAGGAAGGCTTTGGCATCGAAGGCCACGGCGGTGAGCTCCGGCTCAGGCGAGGGCCAGCACGCCGTCGCGGGCCGCACGGTAAGGCGCCCACCCAGCCAGGGTGCCAGGATCGGCCGGCGCCGTGCCTGGCCTGGGGCGCAGGGCCACGATGCGCTCGCGGCTGCCCGCTTGGGCCTGGGGATGCCAGTTGTCGAGCAGGTCCACGGCCATGTCCGGGCGATTGCACACCAGCACCATGTCGCAGCCCGCCGAGTGGGCCGCCTCGGCCCGGGCAACGATGCCACCGGCCACACTGGCACCCTCCATGGTCAGATCGTCGCTGAAGATCACGCCCTGGAAGCCGAGCCTGCCGCGCAGGATGTCCTGCAGCCAGAAGCGGGAAAAGCCCGCCGGACGTGCGTCGATGTTCTCGAAGATCACGTGGGCCGGCATGACGCCGCCGAGCTGGGCGGAGAGCAGACGGAAAGGCACGATGTCCTCCGCCCATACCGCCTCGAAGCTGCGCCCATCCACCGGAATCGCCACATGGGAGTCCGCCTCGACGGCCCCATGCCCGGGAAAATGCTTGCCCACCGCCCGCAGGCCGGCGTCCGCCAGCCCCGCCACGACCTCGCCGGCCAGCTCGACGGTAACCTGCGGATCCCGATGGAAGGCCCGGTCGCCGATGACGCTGCTGACGCCGTAATCCAGGTCGAGCACTGGCGCATAACTCAGATCCACACCGTGGGCCCGCAATTCGGCCGCGAGCACAAAGCCGGCCTGGCGGGCACGGGCCCTGCCGACCACCGGATCGGCCGCCCAGGCCTCGCCGAGGCGGCGCATCGCCGGCAGCCGGGTGAAGCCCTCACGGAAACGTTGCACGCGCCCGCCTTCGTGATCAACGGAGATCACCAGCTCCGGCCGCGCGGCGCGGATCGCACCGGTGAGGGCCCGCAACTGCTCCGGCTCGGCATAGTTGCGGGCAAACAGAATGACCCCACCGACAAGGGGGTGCTGCAGGATCTCCCGTTCTTCGGCGGTGATCTCATGGGCAGCCACGTCGAGCATGACGGGGCCGGGAAGGGCGGGAGAGGACTTCATGGTTTTTCTATGACGGCAAAGGCGACAACATAGTCGGCCTCGTCGGACAGGCTGAGATGGGCACTGAGACCCCGCTCCGCCATGTAGTCGGCAAGGCCTGGCGAATACTCGAAGAGGGGTTTGCCAAGTGCATCATGGCCGACCCGCAGGGCATGCAGCGTGGCCGGCACCGCGACGCCGGTACCGAGCGCCTTGCCGAAAGCCTCCTTGGCGGCGAAACGCTTGGCAAGGAAGCGGGCCGGCGCAGGCGCCGCATGGAAGGCGGCCCGCTCGGTGACATCCAGAATACGCTCGGCAAAACGCAGGCCGTGGCGGGTCAGCGCATCCTCCATGCGGGCCACCCGCACGATGTCGGTGCCAACCCCGTGGATCACGCCTGCTCGCCGCGCTCGGCAGCTTCCCGCATGAGGCGCTTCATCTCACGAACGGCCTCCCGCAGGCCGGTGAACACCGAGCGACTGACGATGGCGTGCCCGATGTGCAGCTCGCGGATCCCCGGCAGACGGGCGATGGGCTGGACGTTGTAGTAGTTGAGGGCATGACCGGCATTGAAGCGCAGCCCGAGCTGCCGTATCGCCGCCCCCGCCTGGCGGATCTTGTCGATCTCGGCCAGCACCGCCGGGCTCTCGGCATCGCGCCCGGCGCCGTGGAAAACATGCGCATAGGGGCCGGTGTGGATCTCGCACACCTTGGCACCAATGCGTGCTGCCGCCTCCACCTGGGCAATCTCGGCATCGATGAAGACGCTGACGATGATGCCCTGCTCAGCCAGGCGCGCCACGGCGTCCTTGAGGCGGGACTCCTGGGAAACGATGTCGAGGCCGCCCTCGGTGGTCACCTCGTGCCGCCCCTCGGGCACGAACATGGCCATCTGCGGCTTCAATCCGCAGGCAATACCGACCATCTCATCCGTCGCCGCCATCTCCAGGTTGAGCTTGATCTGGGTGAGCTCACCGAGCTTGCGTACATCCGCGTCCTGGATGTGACGGCGATCCTCGCGCAGGTGCACAGTGATGCCGTCCGCACCGCCGAGATGGGCCTCCACCGCCGCCCAGCAGGGGTCGGGCTCCCAAGTGCGGCGAGCCTGGCGCAGGGTGGCCACGTGGTCGATATTGACGCCGAGTTCGATCAAGAGGGGTCTCCGGGATAGGCAAACAGTTCGGTGAACACGCGGCGGGACTGAAGCACCTGACCGCCGAGGTAATGCTGGATGAGCCTGCGCATCAAGGCCTTGCTCTGGACCAGGGTTTCAGGATCGCGGAAGTCCTGGTGCGCCATGTCGATGAGCGTCTTGCCACGCACGCCCATCGGATCATCGAGCCGGTGTTCATCCAGGGGTACCGCGCCGCGCTCGATTATATAGGCGTAGTGCTCCTCAGGCCGGACGGGCAAACCGTCGCTATCGGACTCCAGCTCAAGGCCGTAACCCAATTCCCGAAGCAAGGCCAACTCAAACCGCCGGAGCACCACCTCCTGGGGTTCGCCCATGGCCAGCGCCCGCAGGGCTTCACCGTAGGCCTGGTAGAGGGTGGGATGGGCATCTTCCCGAGGCATCAGCCGCAGCAGGAGTTCGTTGAGGTAATAGGCGCACAACAGGGCCTGGCCACCCAGGAGCGGTTGTCCACCCTGCCATTCAGCGCGGACCAGGGTCTTCATCTCGCCCCCCCCACTCCAGTCGATGAGCAGGGGCTGGAAGGCCATGAGGACGCCGCGTAGCTGCGACATGGGACGCCGGGCACCCTTGGCCACCAGGCCGATGCGGCCGTGGTCGCGGCTGAAGACCTCGACGATCAGGCTGGTTTCCCGGTAGGGATAACTGTGCAGCACGAAACCGGGCTGCTGGTCGATGCGCTGCCTGACACTCACGGCGGGCAGATCCGGATGGGCTTACTCGTAACCGAGGCTCTTGAGGGCACGCTCGTCGTCGGCCCAACCACTCTTGACCTTGACCCACACCTCCAGGAAGACCTTGGAGTCGAAGAGCTTTTCCATTTCGAGACGGGCTTCGGTGCCAATGCGCTTGAGACGCTCGCCCCCCTTGCCGATCACCATGGCCTTGTGAGCCGACTTGTCCACAATGATGGCCGCATGAATTCGGCGCAGGCCGGGCTCGGCCTCGAATTTCTCGATTTCAACGGTCATGCCGTAGGGCAGCTCTTCACCCAGCTGGCGGAACAGCTTCTCGCGCAGGAACTCGGCCGCGAGGAAGCGCTCACTCCGGTCCGTAATGTCATCCGCATCAAAGATCGGATCCCCTTCGGGCAGATAAGGCTGGGCCGCCTTGATCAGCTGGTCGGTGTTGCGGCCTTTTTCTGCGCTTACCGGGACGATCTCGGCGAAAGGATAGACGGCACTCATCTTCTGCAGGAAAGGCAGCATGCGCGCCTTGTCCTCGAGGAGATCCACCTTGTTGACCACCAGGATCACCTTCGCCCCCTCGGGCAACAGCTTCACCACCTGCTCGTCCTCGGGCCCGAAACGGCCGCTTTCGATGACGAAGAGCACCAGATCCACATCGGCCAGCACCTGGGTCACGGTACGGTTCATGGCCCGATTGAGGGCGTTCTTGTGACGGGTCTGGAAACCCGGCGTATCGACGAAGATGAACTGGGAAGCCCCTTCGGTGAGTACTCCGGTCACCCGATGGCGGGTGGTCTGTGCCTTGCGCGAGACAATGCTGATCTTCTGGCCGATGAGGCGATTGAGCAAAGTGGATTTGCCGACATTGGGACGGCCGACGATGGCGACAAAGCCGGTGCGGAAGGTGGGGTCAGCGGCAGATACGGTGTCAGTCATTGCTTGGGGAGAAGTTCCAGCGCCCGCTGGGCGGACTGCTGTTCGGCAGCGCGGCGACTTACGCCGATGCCGCGGGTCTTGAGGCCGAGGCCGGCGATTTCGCACTCGACCTCAAATTCCTGCTGATGGGCCTCGCCACGGGTATCGGCAAGGGAATAGCGGGGCAGTGCCATGCGACGGCCCTGCAGCCACTCCTGCAGGGCCGTCTTGGGATCCTTCAGGGCACGGGCCGGATCGAGGGCTGCGAGGGAGGGGGCGTACAGGCGATCAATGACGGCCTTCGCCGCCTCAAAGCCCGCATCGATGTACACCGCAGCGAAAATGGCTTCCAGCGCATCGGCCAGGATGGAAGGCCGGCGGTGTCCGCCACTCTTCAGCTCTCCTTCGCCCAGACGCAGGTACTCCCCGAGATTGAGGCTGTCGGCAAGGCGGTGCAGCGCCTCCTGGCGTACGAGATTGGCGCGCAGGCGGGACAGATCCCCTTCGCGCAATTCGGCAAAACGCCCGAACAGGGCGAGGGCCGTCACGCAGTTGAGGACGCTATCCCCCAGAAACTCCAGGCGTTCGTTGTGGGGCGACCCGAAACTGCGGTGGGTAACTGCCTGCTCGAGCAGCTCCAGGCGGGCAAAGCGATGACCGATGGCCCGCTGCAATCCTTCCAGCTTCATCGCAGCCAACTTAGCGGGAAGACCCGGTAGTCGCGGAAAAATCGATGACAAGACTCACGTTGGAAAACAGGGGAATCTTGCGGGAGTAATCAACGGAAATCACGATCCGGCCATCTTCCTTGGTGATGTCCAGATCGGATGCCGCAACGCTCGAGATGTCATCCACGGTGGCACGCTTGGAGAACGCACTGCGCAACTGAGACACGCTCGCGTTCTGGGGATCGGCTTCACTGGCCACCGCATTGATTGAGCGCTTGACACCATAATACTCGGTCATCACCGGAACCAGCTTCAGGCCCAAAATGACAAGCGCACCAAGCACTGCGCCGACAAACAGCACACCGATGAGGCTGAGGCCCGACTGACTTTTTCGCGTCATGATCAATGGAAGCTGCCGATACGTTTCAGATCACTGAAATTGAACCAGATGAAGAAAGCCTTGCCAACGATATTCTGCTCGGGGACAAATCCCCAACCCCGGCTGTCGAAGCTGCCATCCCGGTTGTCGCCCATCATGAAATAGTGCCCGTCCGGGACCGTGCAGGAGACACCACGGCTAGTATAGGTGCAGTTATCGCGGTGGGCGTACTGGGTGATCTGGGAAACGAAGGCCGGCGCGTCATTTTCCACAATGATGCTGTGTTCGACCTCACCGAGCTTCTCGGAGCGCCGCGGTGAATAGTAGAGGCGGTCCGTATGGAGGTAGTCCCCCTCGTCCCGCTGGGACATGGCGACACCATTGATGGTGAGCTTCTTGTCGATGTACTCGACCTTGTCCCCGGGCAGCCCCACTACACGCTTGATGTAATCGAGGGACGGGTCGGCCGGAAAGCGGAAGACCATCACGTCACCGCGCTTGGGCTGATTGACCTCGATGATCTTCTTGTTGATGACCGGCAGGCGCACGCCGTAAGTCCATTTATTGACCAGGATGAAGTCGCCCACCAGCAGGGTGGGGATCATGGAGCCGGATGGAATCTTGAAGGGCTCGACGACGAACGACCGCAGGCAGAAGACCAGCAGGATCACGGGGAAAAAGCTGGCTCCGTACTCCACCCACCAGGGCGACTTGGCTCCGACCGAACGCCGTTTGCTCGCGACAAATCGGTCCAAGGCCCACAGGGCACCGCTCAGGACCAACAGGCCGAATAGAATCAGGGCAAAATTCACGCACGCACTCCAGCCACCGGATGCACCGGCCTATTTACCTTCATCGACCCGCAGCACGGCCAGGAACGCCTCTTGCGGAATCTCCACGTTACCCACCTGCTTCATCCGCTTCTTGCCCTCCTTCTGCTTTTCGAGGAGTTTCTTCTTCCGCGTGATATCGCCGCCGTAGCACTTGGCCAGCACGTTCTTGCGCAGGGCCTTGATGGTCTCACGGGCCACAATATTGGAGCCGATGGCGGCCTGGATGGCCACATCGAACATCTGGCGGGGAATCAGCTCACGCAGCTTGGCGACCAGCTCGCGGCCACGGTACTGGGAGTTGGCCCGGTGCACGATGATGGACAGGGCATCGACCTTCTCACTGGACACCAGCACATCGAGCTTGACCAGATCGGCCGCGCGGTATTCCTTGAACTCGTAGTCGAGGGAAGCATAGCCACGCGACACCGACTTGAGCTTGTCGAAGAAGTCCATCACGACTTCGTTCATGGGCATGTCGTAGATCAGCTGCACCTGACGGCCGTGGTAAAGCATGTCCACCTGGGCACCACGCTTCTGGTTGCAGAGGGTGATGACCGAGCCGACATACTCCTGGGGCAGGAAGATGATCGCCTTGATGATCGGCTCCCGCACCTCCTCCACCTTGGAAAGATCCGGCAGGCGTGAGGGGTTCGAGATCTGCTCCACGGTGCCGTCCTTCATGAGCACCTCATAGACCACGGTCGGTGCCGTGGTGATGAGGTTCATGTCGAACTCACGTTCCAGGCGCTCCTGCACGATCTCCATGTGGAGCAGGCCGAGGAAGCCGCAGCGGAAGCCGAAACCCAGGGCCTGGGACACCTCGGGCTCGAACTGCAGGGAGGCGTCGTTGAGGCGCAGCTTTTCGAGGGATTCGCGAAGCTGGTCGTATTCGTTGGACTCCACCGGGTACAGCCCCGCGAACACCTGGGGCTTGATCTCCTTGAAGCCGGCCAGCGGTTCCGTCGCCTGTCTGCCCGCCAGGGTGATGGTATCGCCCACCTTGGCGGATTTCAGCTCCTTGATGCCGGCGATGATGAAGCCCACCTGCCCCGCGGAGAGACTGTCCCGCGACTGGGACTTGGGGGTGAACACACCGACCTGCTCGCATAGATGCTGGTTGCCATTGGACATGAAGAGAATTTTGTCCTTGGGCTTGAGCGAACCATCGACCACGCGCACAAGCATCACGACCCCCACGTAGTTGTCGAACCAGGAGTCAATGATGAGGGCCTTGAGAGGCGCCGCCGGATCGCCCTTGGGTGGGGGAATGCGTGCGATCACCGCTTCGAGGATGTCCTCGACGCCCATCCCGGTCTTGGCCGAGCAGGGAATCGCATCGGTTGCATCGATACCGATGACATCCTCGATTTCCTGTTTGGCGCCGTCCGGATTGGCCTGGGGCAGATCCATCTTGTTGAGAACCGGCACGACCTCAACCCCCTGCTCCAGCGCCGTGTAGCAGTTGGCCACAGTCTGGGCCTCGACACCCTGGGAGGCATCCACCACCAGCAGCCCCCCTTCGCAAGCGGCGAGGGAGCGGGAGACCTCATAGGAGAAGTCCACGTGCCCCGGCGTATCAATGAGGTTGAGGTTGTAGATCTGACCATCCCGGGCGCGATAACTCAGCGCCGCCGTCTGGGCCTTGATGGTGATGCCGCGCTCGCGCTCGATGTCCATCGAGTCCAGCACCTGGCTTTCCATCTCCCGGGCGGAGAGGCCGCCGCACAACTGGATGATCCGGTCGGCCAGGGTGGACTTACCGTGGTCGATGTGGGCAATGATCGAGAAGTTTCTGATGTGTTGCATGTGGGCCATGAAAAAGGGTGCCGAAGGGCACCCTGATAGATTTTGTTTGCCTGGCAAAGACTTGCATTCTAACCGATACGCCGGAAATGAGCACGAACGGCAGACTCATCAAGGAAATGGTGACAGATCTCGGTATCACCATCGAGCACCACCGGCACCCACTCGCTCCAGCGGGCTTCAAGCAGGTCATCGGCATCCACATCCAAGACCTTCACCCTAAAACCGAGTTCATCCTGCAAGGGCTTGAGGGCATCAAGCAGATCGTGGCACAGATGACACCACGCCCGGCTCAATACGGTGAGTTCGCGGTCAGCGCTCAAGGGATCGCACCGGAACGAAAGTCTGCACATCACCACGGGCAACCAGCAGAGTCACGATCTGGCCCGCATCCAGCCCGGCCACTGCGCGGTTGAACTGCTCCACGGAGCGGATCTCGGTGCGCACACCCTTGCTGATCAGGGCAAGAATTCCGTCGCCGGACTGCAGCTCTGCGGCCCGGGCCGACGCGCTGCGCAGCGCATCCACCACCACGCCCCCGGCCGCAAAACGGCCATCCCGGCGCTGCTCGGCATTGGGCTCGACAACGGCGATCCCCAGCTTGTTGGGCGCGGCAGGCTCGGGCCGGGGGGCGCGGGCCACGGGCTTGCGGGGTTTCTCTTCGGCCATCTCGGCCACAGCAACCGTCAGCACCCGGGTTCCACCACGCCGCCATACCTGCACCGGCACCCGGTTTCCCGGGCGGGTGCCTCCGACCAGCCGCGGCAGGTCAGCAGACTCCCCCACCGGACGGCCATCGAAACTCAGCACGATATCGCCCTGTTCAAGACCCGCCTTGTCCGCCGGGCTACCCTTCTCAACCGAGCTAACCAGCGCACCGGCCGGCTTCACGAGCTTGAAACTGTCGGCAAGCTCGCGGGAGACTTCCTGGATCACCACACCGATTCGCCCGCGGTGAACCCGGCCGTTGGCCCGCAACTGCTCCTGCACTTCCATCGCCACGTCGATGGGTATCGCGAAGGAGAGCCCCATGAAACCCCCGGTTCGGCTGTAGATCTGGGAGTTGATCCCGACCACCTCGCCCTTCAGGTTGAAGAGCGGGCCTCCGGAGTTGCCCGGATTGATGGCCACATCAGTCTGGATGAAGGGGACAAAGTTCTCCTGGGGCAGGGATCGCCCCTTGGCACTGACAATGCCCGCAGTCACCGAATTCTCGAAACCAAACGGCGAGCCGATCGCCACCACCCAATCCCCGACACGCAGCTTCGAGGGGTCGCCAAAGCTCACCCGGGGCAGACCGCTTGCATCGATCTTCAGCAAAGCCAGATCTGTACGGGCATCCACCCCTATCACCCGGGCACGGAACTCCCGCTTGTCGGTGAGCTTCACAACGATCTCTTCAGCCCCCTCAACGACATGCGCGTTGGTCAGCACATAGCCGTCACCGGAGACGATGAACCCCGAACCGAGGGAACGGTTGTCGGGCTCCGGCCCGCGCTGCAAACCGGGATGGCGAGGCACGAGGCGCCGGAAGAAGTCGAACATGGGATCGTCTTCATCCAGGCTGGGCACGCCGGGACGCACCTGCCGAATCGCCTGAGTCGTACTGATATTCACCACAACCGAACCCTGCCGCTCGGCCAATCCCGCAAAATCGGGAAGATCCCTTGCCGTCAGCGGTGCAGACACGAAGAGGCAAAACAGCACGACAAGGCCATGGGAGAGCCGGGCGCAGACCGAACCGATCATCGCCCGCAGCCTCCAGCACCAGCCCCCTGGGGCCGCTCGAGCTTCATGGGCATCACTCCGGCATTCCCCGCACGGGCACGTCCGACGAGATACATCACCGCCCCCCCTGCGCCCGCGCCAAGCGCCGCAGACAAGTCGGCATTGCCTGCGGCCAGGGCTGTGCCCAGCCAGGCCCCTGCAAGCACGCCGAGAATGGGGAATCCGTAGGTCAGGAGCGCCGCCTTGAGGGGCACCGCATCATCAACGACGACACTCACCGGATCCCCCGGCAGCGCATCGATGTCATTGAGCAAACGCAGCTCGCGCTGCACGCCGCCAAAGGGCCTGGCAATATTCACGCCCCCACACCCCCCTGCCTCGTGGCAACGCCCGCAGCCGCCGGAGACCGAAACTACCACCCAGGCACATTCGCCATCAACCCGGCTGACCACACCCTGCACCCGCATCACCGCTTCCGCATCTCCACGCCGTCCGCAATCCGCACCAGGGCCTGGGCAGGAACCTCGCCAAGCACGGTGATCCGATGATCCGCGACGCTGCGGCGGAAGATGTTGAAGGAGCCGGATGCACTCAGACCACTCTGGGCCGCCCCCTTTCCTGACTCCGGCTCAATGAACACCGAGATCGCTGCGAGGCCATCCGAGAACACCACGTGATAGGCCTCCCCCCGCTCCTTACGCGCCTGACGCGCCACGGAGACGACTTGCCGGAAACCCGGAATGGTGTTCCGGAAAGCCCAGCCGATGTCCTCGACACGCACATCGTTACCACGGGCGTTCACCACCTTCCAGTCGGCGGAACGGGTGAAACGGGGGCGCACCTTCTCCTTGTCAAAAGGCGCGCCAATCTGGACCTCCGTGAACACGAACTGTTCGATGCTATCCCCCTTCTCGCCAACCAGACGGGCCCGGAGCAACAGTCCCGAGGACACATCCGCCCAGAAATGATGGCCAAACCGCATCTCGTCCCGTGGCTCAAGGATGATTTGCTGACTCTCCATCCCGGCAATCCGGGAAACCTCGCCCTTGCGGATGCGGTAATTCTCGGCCAGCGCATTGGGTGACGGGGGCAGCCGCGCCGGAAAACTGCGGCGGGCGCCGAACTGGTCGACGATCAGGAGCTTCTGCTCCGGGAGGAAGCACTGCACTTCATCGTTGTTGCGGACCACCTCCCGGGGGCTTCCATCAAGAGCCTCAAGCTTTTCGTACTCGCCACTCGTATCCACCAGATGGGTGATGCGCGAAGTCTCCACATGCTTGCCGCTCTGGTAGGTGAAGGTACCCGTGTAGTTCAGCTTGTGGGCAGCGTTTGAAATCCTGCCCAGCCAACTGAGCGGATCGTTGGGCGCCTGGGCCAGCGCCGATCCGCAACCGGCGAATACGAACGCCAGACAGCACAGGAAGCGCATCATCACTCGCCGGCCGCCCGCGTGTCGGAAACCGACCGCACGTAGAGCGCCACACCTGGCATCGCAGCAGACGGCGCCATGGCCTGATGAGCGATGAGGTACTCACGCACGGAAGGCTCGGTGGTGGCCGCGGCAAGGCGTGCCGATGCGGCCGAATCCACGACAGCCACAACCGGCTGAGGCTTCTTGAGTGCGGCCAGCTGCGCCGCAGGGGAGCCTGGATTGTTCAACGTCATGGCAACCCATCCCACAGCGGCAACGCCCATCACCGATGCCGCAATCGGCATGAGGTGGCTGACCCAACCGGTTCGCGGCTCAGCACGCGCCGGAGCCAGGACGGTAGGCTCGCCCTCCAGCTGCAGCATGAGTCTGCTGGTGAAGTCAGCCGACAGGATTGGCTCGTCCCGCAGCACATCTCCGATAAGACTGTAGCGCTCCCATTCCCGCCTCAAGCCGGCGTCCCGCTTGAGGGAGTCCAGCATCCGGACAGAGGCCGCCTCGTCGAGCGCGCCATCAAGCAGGGCAGAAACTTTCTCTTTCATCCTCTTACCACCTTTTGTTCGGAGCCGTGTCGAGCAACGGCTTGAGCTTTTCTGAAATTGCTTCACGCGCACGGAAAATCCGTGAGCGCACCGTGCCGATCGGGCATTCCATGATTGAGGCGATCTCTTCGTAGCTCAGCCCCTCGATCTCTCTCAGGACGATTGCCGTTCTCAGCTCCTCGGGAAGGGCCTCCATGGCCACATTGACCGTATCACCGATCTGCTTGGTCATCAGAAGACGTTCAGGCGTATTAATATCTCGAAGCTGATCTCCCTCTTCGAAGGTCTCGGCCTCCTCGGAATCAAAATCCGTGGAAGTGGGCGCCCTCCGCCCCTGGGATACTAGGTAGTTCTTGGCAGTATTGATTCCGATCCGGTAGAGCCACGTATAGAAAGCACTGTCCCCGCGAAACGAAGGCAAGGCCCTGTAAGCCTTGATGAACGTCTCCTGGGCAACATCCTCCACCTCGGCAGGATCCCGGATCAATCTCGACAGCAGGCGGCCTAGCTTGCGCTGATACTTGGAGACCAGAAGGCCAAAGGCCTGCTTGTCGCCGCGCTGCACTCGCTCGACCAACAGCTGGTCAATTTCGCGATCGCTCATGGTCGGGGAACGTGATCCTTCGTTGTCGTGACCAGAAAGGTCACCGACCGCCGAGTATACCGCGAGACATCCCCATTTCTCACCGAAGTAATCGCTAGACCCCGGACCAAGCTTATAGTTCAGTTGCCCGCAAGGCCTTCGGCGTTCAGTGTGACGAACGGCCCATGTTATAGTCGGCACTCCGTAATATCGCCCTCTGCGGCAATTCCCGAAGTGACCGCTTTTGATGTCCTTATCCTGGGCAGTGGCCTTGCCGGGCAGTCCCTCGCGCTGCGTCTCGCTGACAAGCTCAAGGTTGCCCTCATTACCAAGCGAACCCTGGAGGACAGTGCCAGTGCGTGGGCCCAGGGTGGCATCGCAGCCGTCCTCGACCCGGCTGACAGCACTGAAGCCCACATCGCTGACACCCACACGGCCGGAGCGGGCTTGTGCTCGGACAAGGCCACCCGCTTTGTGGTCGAGAACGGCCCCCGCGCGATCCACTGGTTGATCGAGCATGGAGTGGCGTTCACGCCCGACAGCCACTCTCCAATCGGCTTCCACCTCACGCGGGAAGGCGGGCACGGACAACGCCGCGTCATCCACGTCGCCGACGCCACCGGGGCGGCCGTGCAGGCCACGCTCACCGAGCAGGTGCGGGCCCACCCGAACATATTCATCTTTGAGCAGCACATTGCCGTTGATCTCGTCGTCGGCGACAAGATCGGCCGACCGGGCACCGGTTGCCTGGGTGCTTATGTGCTGGACATTGCCAGTGATGAAGTCCGCACGTTCTCAGCCCCCCACACCGTGCTCGCAACCGGCGGCACCGGCAAGGTGTATCTCTACACCACCAATCCCGACACCGCCACCGGCGATGGTGTCGCCATGGCCTGGCGAGCCGGGTGCAGCGTGGCGAACATGGAGTTCATCCAGTTTCACCCCACATGTCTTTACCACCCCCAGGCCAAGTCTTTCCTGATCTCGGAAGCTGTACGCGGCGAAGGCGGGCTGCTGCGCCGCCCCGATGGCTCACGCTTCATGCCCGAACACGACCCTCGTGAGGAGCTCGCGCCCCGCGATGTGGTGGCCAGAGCCATCGACTTCGAGATGAAAAAGCATGGCCTCGACTGCGTGTTCCTTGACATCAGCCACAAGCCGGCCGACTTCCTTGAGGCCCACTTTCCCAACATCCTCGCACGCTGCGCGGAGCTGGGCATCGACATCACTCGCCAGCCCATCCCGGTCGTACCCGCCGCCCACTACTCCTGCGGGGGGATCGTCACAGATCTGCATGCGCGCACCGATGTGGCCGGCCTGCACGCGGTCGGAGAGTCGGCATGCACCGGTTTGCATGGCGCCAACCGCCTGGCGAGCAATTCGCTCCTGGAGTGCCTTGTTTTCAGCGAAGCGGCGGCCGATGACATCCTGAAAAATCCACGCCCCCACCCTGGCGAATTGCCCCAGTGGGATGAAAGCCGCGTAACGGACGCGGACGAGGCGATCGTGATCTCCCATAACTGGGACGAATTGCGCCGCTTCATGTGGGACTACGTAGGCATTGTGCGCACCAACAAGCGCCTCCAACGGGCTCAGCACCGCATTCGCCTGCTGGCCCGCGAAATCAATGAGTTCTACAGCCACTTCCGCATTTCGAACGACTTGATCGAATTGCGAAACCTGGTTGTGACAGCCGACCTCATCGTTCGGAGCGCACTCAAGCGCAAGGAAAGCCGCGGACTGCACTTCAGCCGGGATTACCCGGAGACGCAAACCAAAGCCCGGGACACGGTCATCCGTCCCACCAGGCTCAAGAACTGAGCCGGCCACCCGCGTCCGCTGCCGCCTGGGAGCCCACGCCCAGGCGAAGCCACACCTGCAAGGTGCGCCACTCGCGCGCCGACATCTGATCCCGGCAAAGCAGGATTGCCCCCGAACACCAACCCGGGCTCTTGTCCCACGCCAGCCAGATGGCACCCGTGCTGACCACTGTCGATGGCGAGACGCGGGCGGGCAAATGCTCCTGCACCGCATGCACGAAATGCATGGTTCCGTCCGGTGTCAGCCCGAGCTGAGATGGCGCCCGACGCTGCCCACGCAGCGCATGCACGAGCGACAGGCCAAGCGCCAACAACGCGCAGCCCTGCAACCACACCCCCGGCAAATACAGACACGAAAAAGCCGCCAGCGCATGCCCGCCTGCAAGCAGCAGGCGAAGGCAGCGTGACGGCCTGACATCGATCATGTTCAAGGTGTGCACGGCCACCGTGCAAGCAGCCTAGTCAGATCTTGCGGAACACCAGCGTACCGTTGGTGCCACCAAAGCCAAAATTGTTCTTCATGGCCACATCAATCTTCATGGGACGGGCAACGTTCGCGCAGTAGTCCAGATCACATTCCGGATCCTGATCGAAAATATTGATGGTCGGAGGCGACACCTGGTGATACACCGCCAGCGTCGTGAGCACGGACTCCAACCCACCTGCGCCACCGAGGAGATGACCAGTCATCGATTTGGTCGAATTGACAACGAGCCCCTTGGCAGCATCAAGCCCGAAAGCCAGCTTGATGGCCTCCGTCTCGTTCTTGTCACCCAGCGGAGTGGATGTTCCGTGGGCATTCAGATACTGCACCTCATCCACATTGACCCCCGCATTACGGAGGGCATTGACCATGCTTCGACGGGGCCCGTCAGTGTCAGGCGCGGTCATGTGGTAGGCATCACCACTCATGCCAAAACCCGCCAGCTCAGCGTAGATGCGGGCACCCCGCTTCACCGCGTGCTCGTACTCCTCCAGCACCAGCACCCCCGCCCCTTCACCCAGCACGAAACCGTCCCGGTCCTTGTCCCAGGGACGACTGGCCGTCGCCGGATCATCGTTGCGTGTGGACAACGCCTTCGCCGATGCGAACCCCCCGACTGCCAGGGGCGTCACGGTCGATTCAGCCCCACCGCACACCATCACATCGGCATCCCCATACTCGATCATCCGGGCACTGGTACCAATGGCATGCAGACCGGTGGTACAGGCTGTCACCACCGCCAGGTTCGGCCCCTTCAGGCCGAACATGATCGACAGATTGCCGGAGATCATGTTGATGATCGTACCGGGGATGAAGAAGGGTGAAATCTTGCGGGGACCACCAGCGAGGAAATCGTTGTGGGTGTCCTCGATCATGGGCAAACCGCCGATGCCGGAGCCGATATTGACACCAATGCGATCCGCATTGGCCTCTGTGACTTCGATTCCGGAATCACGGAAAGCCTGTATGCCCGCTGCGAGACCGTAATGGATGAAACCATCCATGCGGCGCGCCTCCTTCGGCGAGAGATAAGCCCCAAGGTCAAAACCCTTCACTTCGCCGGCTATCTTCACCGGAAAGGAAGAGGTATCGAAACGGGTGATCTCACCGATGCCGGAACGCCCATTGGAAATGGCGTCCCATGCTTCAGACACGGTATTACCGACCGGCGAAACAACGCCAAGGCCGGTGATGACGACTCTGCGACGGGTCAAGGCAGGCTCCGGGAGGATTTACTTCTTGAGGTGTGCGGTGACGTAGTCGATCGCCTGCTGAACGCTGGTGATCTTTTCGGCCTCTTCGTCGGGGATCTCGCACTCGAACTCTTCTTCAAGGGCCATCACCAGCTCGACGGTGTCGAGGGAGTCGGCGCCCAGATCGTCCACAAAGGAAGACTCGTTCTTGATCTCGGACTCGTTGACGCCAAGTTGTTCGGCAACGATCTTCTTGACACGCTGTTCAATATTTTCCATGTGATAACTCCTTCCCAGATTGTGCGGGTGAATTCAAAAACCCCCGCATTCTACCAAAAACGCGCACCCCCGCCAGCACGGCGAGATTTACGCCATGTACATGCCGCCATTCACGTGCAGGGTGGCCCCCGTCACGTAGGAGGCTGCGGGGGAGGCCAGAAAGCCCACCACGCCTGCAATCTCTTCCGGTTTGCCGAGACGGCCAAGGGCAATCTTGCCGGCCAGTTCGTTGCGCTGGGCCTCGGGCAGATCCTTGGTCATGTCGGTGTCGATGAACCCCGGCGCCACGCAATTGACCGTAATGTTGCGACTGCCGAGCTCCTGGGCCAGGGCGCGGGTCATGCCGGCCACGCCAGCCTTGGCCGCGGCATAGTTGGCCTGGCCAGCGTTGCCCGAGCTGCCCACCACCGAGGTGATGTTGATGATGCGGCCCGTACGGGCCTTCATCATGCCGCGCATGACCAGCTTGGACATGCGGAAGACCGCCTTGAGGTTGGTATCGATAACCGCATCCCACTCCGCGTCCTTCATGCGCATGGCGAGGTTGTCACGCGTGATGCCTGCATTGTTTACCAGGATGCCCACAGCCCCGAAGGCCTTCTCGATTTCGCCCAGCGCCGCATCGCAGGCTTCGGCATTGGTCACATCGAGGGCCAGCCCCCGGCCTTTGATGCCTGCGGCTTGAAGGCCGGCCTGGATATCGGCGGCACCGGATTCGGAGGTGGCAGTGCCCACCACCGTTGCCCCAAGACGCCCCAGCTCGAGGGCGATGGCCCGACCGATACCGCGGGACGCGCCGGTCACCAGCGCAACCTGATCTTGCAGAACCTGACTCATGCTTCCCCCGTGATCTTGAGAATGTCTTCCAGACTGGCCACGTCGGCAATCGCCCCGCCCTGGAGGCTCGCCTCGATACGCTTGGTCATGCCTGCCAGCACCTTGCCAGGCCCGCACTCGAAGACGTGGGTCACACCACGCCCGGCGATCGCCTGGACGGTCTCGATCCAGCGCACCGGCGAATAAGCCTGGCGCACCAGCGCATCCTTGATCCGTTCCGGCTGATCCTCGACGGCCACATCCACGTTGTTGAGTACGGGGATGGTAGGCACACGGACTTCAATCCCCGCCAGGGCCTGCTCGAGACGCTCGGCGGCAGGTTTCATCAGGGCACAATGGAAGGGTGCACTGACGGGCAGCAGCACCGCGCGCTTTGCCCCTCTCGCCTTGGCGGTGACGATCGCACGCTCGACCGCAGCCTTGGAGCCGGCAATCACGATCTGCCCCGGAGAATTGAGATTGGCCGCCGACACCACGTCCCCCTGGGCCGCCTCGGCACAAGCCTCGATGGCCTGGGCTTCATCAAGCCCCAGCAATGCCGCCATGGCGCCTTCCCCCTGGGGCACAGCCTCCTGCATGGCCTGGGCGCGCAGTCGCACAAGCTTGACCGCCTCCGCAAAGCCGAGGGCGCCGGCGGCGACCAGCGCCGAATACTCACCCAGGCTATGACCCGCGACAAGGGCCGGAACGGCACCACCGCGGGCGATCCATTCGCGATACACGGCGATGCCGGCAGTCAGCATCAGGGGCTGGGTATTGACCGTCTGGGCCAGCACTTCAGCAGGGCCTTCGGCAACCATCTGCCAGAGATCCTGGCCGAGGGCGTCGGAGGCCTCGGCGAAGGCCTGACGGACCACCGCGGATTCGCCATAGGCGGCCATCATGCCGACCGACTGGGAGCCCTGCCCCGGAAACACGAAAGCAAAATTCATCGTTCCCTACCTTTGTTTTGGCTTGCGAAGCGAAGCGGGTTGGACCGGTTTTGAACCGGCTCAGAACTGAATGAGGGCAGCACCCCAGGCAAAGCCACCGCCGATGCCCTCAAGGATCACCTTGTGCCCCGGCTGGATTCGGCCATCCCGCACCGCCAGATCCAGTGCCAGCGGAATGGAGGCTGCCGAGGTGTTGCCATGCATGGCGACGGTGGCAATGACCTTGTCCATGGACAGGCCCAGGCGCTTGCCGGTGGCCTGAATGATGCGGATATTGGCCTGATGGGGAATCAGCCAGTCAACCTCGTCGAGGGCAAGACCACCCAGCGCGGCCACTTCACGGGCAACGTCGGCCAGCACCTTGACGGCGAACTTGAACACAGCCTGCCCGTCCATGCGAAGGAAGGGGTCACCGGTGACCGCACCACGGCTGACCTGACCAGGCACGCACAGGATGGGATTGTGACTGCCATCAGCATGCAGGGCCGACGCCAGGATGCCGGGGGCCTCGGAGGCCTCCAGAACCACTGCACCGGCGCCGTCGCCGAAGAGCACACAGGTGCCGCGATCGTTCCAATCGAGGATGCGCGAGAACACTTCGGCCCCCACCACCAACGCACGCTTGTGACTTCCCGAACAGATGAATTTTTCGGCGGTGGTCAGCGCATAGGCGAAACCCGCGCACACCGCCTGCAGATCAAAGGCCGCGCCACCGTTGCCGATGCCGAGCTTCGCCTGCAGCAGGGTTGCCGTACTCGGAAAGATGTAGTCCGGCGTCGACGTGGCAACGATGATCAGGTCGATGTCGGACGGCTGACATCCGGCGGCCTCGATGGCCCGAATGCTGGCCTCATAGGCCAGCTGACTGGCGGTGACATCCGGCTCGGCCAGGTGACGGGCACGGATGCCCGTACGTTCGGCGATCCATTCATCAGAGGTATCGATCCCCCGCGCCACCAGATCGTCATTGGTCACAGGATCACCGGGGAGGAAGCTCCCGGTCCCGGCCACTCGTGCAAAGATCATGCGGCAGACCTTTCTCGTTCCATGCGCTCGCTGATACGCTCGATGAGTCGATTGCGGGCCGCCTCGGCCGCCCGCCAGATGGCCTGCTCAAAGGCAAAGGAATCGGCCGCGCCGTGGCTCTTGACCACCACGCCACGCAAGCCGAGCAGCGCCGCACCGTTGTAGCGCCGGGAATCAAGCTTATGCTTGAACCCCTTCAAGGCGGACATGGCGAAGACCGCTGCCAACTTGGTCAGCCAGTTGCGGGAAAACTGCTCGCGCAGGAAGGTCGCCATCATCTGAGCCAGCCCTTCCGAAGTCTTCAGGGCAACATTGCCGACAAATCCGTCGCATACGACCACATCGACCGTACCCTTGTAGATGTCGTTGCCCTCCACATTGCCGTAGAAGTTAAGACCACTCTTGCGCAACAACTCACCCGCCTGCTTGACGGTTTCGTTGCCCTTGATCTCTTCCTCACCGATGTTGAGCAGGCCGACACTGGGACGTTCATTGTGCTCCACCGCAGCCACCAGCATGGCACCCATGATACCGAACTGAAGCAGATGCTCCGGAGAGCAATCCACATTGGCCCCGAGATCAAGCACGTGGGTCTGACCACGCAGAGTCGGCAGCGTACTGCAGATCGCAGGACGATCAATGCCGGGCAGGGTCTTGAGCACAAACCGGGAAATCGCCATCAGCGCCCCGGTGTTGCCGGCAGACACCGCAGCCTGGGCCTCGCCGGACTTGACGAGATCCACGGCCACCCGCATCGAAGAATCCTTCTTGTTACGCATGGCCAGGGCGGGCGCTTCGTCCATGCCCACCACTTCGGAGGCACGCTGGATGCGCAAGCGCTCGCCAAACTCGGCCAGGGCCGTCCCCAGGTGCGGCTCGATGGCCTCGGCGCGCCCGACCAGCACGATCCGGGTATCGCGATCGACCCGCATGAAATGCAGGGCGGCGGGGACGGTCACCGAGGGGCCGTGATCGCCCCCCATACAGTCAATCGACAGGGTGACAGTCATTCGGCGCAGTGATATGGATACATGTATAAAAACGGCGCGAGCGCCCGAGGGCGCCGCGCCGCTTCCAGACCGGGGGGATTACTCGCCCTTGGCCTTGGCAACCTTCTTGCCACGATAGACGCCGGAGGGCGACACGTGGTGGCGCAGATGCACTTCACCGGTGGTCGGCTCGACGGCCAGCGGGGGCGCCACGAGGAAATCGTGGGAACGATGCATACCGCGCTTGGACGGGGACTTCTTGTTCTGTTGGACAGCCATGAAACACTCCTTGAGGAATACTTAAACCTTGCCGCGCAACTGGCGCAGAACGGCGAAGGGCGAAATCTCTTCATCAACGCCGGTTTTCACCGGCGGCTCGCAATCATCGTGACGCGGAACCAGGGGCAGGGACAACAACAACTCATCCTCCACCAGGGCAAGCAGATCAGTCAGCGGCTCCACCTCCAGGGCGTCCACTTCATCATTCTCCAGTTCATCGTCCGGCAATGCATCACCGACACGCAGCAAGAGAAGACGGTTGCTGACTTCACACGGCCACACCAGAGCCTCAAGACAGCGCTGGCACTGCAAGACCAGATCTGCTCGGGCCAGCAATTCGACGTAGAGCTTTCCTTCGTCGTCCCGCTCACCCTGAAACTCGAATTCCACCGAACCCACCGGCTCCAGCAAGGACTCGACCAGACGGCCGAGACGCTCCACCGGCACCGTGCCCTGCACGCGACGTCCGTCTTTGGCTAGCGCCCGCAGGTCAATCACGAAGCTTTCTTGCGACATAAGCGCGGCATGATATTATTTTCGGCTGCCTGTGTCAAAACTCTGCTAAGCCTCCGCTCACCACGCCGACGCCCCGAGCCCGTTCATGAAACTCGTCCTCGCCTCCACCTCGGCCTATCGCCGGGAACTGCTCACGCGCTTTGGCCTGCCCTTCGAGATCGCCCGCCCCGACATTGACGAATCCCCGCAGCCCGACGAAGCGCCCCGCGCCACCGCCGAACGCCTGGCCATCGAAAAGGCCAAGGCTGTCGCGGAGCAGTTCAGCGACGCGCTGATCATCGGCAGCGACCAGGTGGCCAGCATGGGCAGCCAGCGCTTCGGCAAGCCCGGCACGGTGGATCGGGCTGTGGCGCAACTGCGCTCCATGAGCGGGCAGACCGTGATCTTTGACACCGCACTGGCCTTGATCAACACCCGCAGCGGCCGCATTCAGGTAGACGTTATCCCCACCGAAGTCCGCTTCCGCGCCCTCTCCGATGACGAGATCGTCCGCTACGTGGAGCGCGAACGGCCCCTCGACTGCGCGGGCAGCGCGAAATCCGAAGGGCTCGGCATCACCCTGCTCGACGCCCTGCGCGGAGACGACCCCAATGCACTCGTCGGCCTGCCCCTGATTGCCCTGGCGCGCATGCTGCGCAACGAAGGCCTGGCTCTGCCCTGACGATGCGCAAAGGCACGCTTTACCTGATCCCCGTCAGCCTCGGCCCCAGCCCCAGCAGCCTGACGACCCCGACCGACGTTGCAAGCCGGGCGCGCAGCCTGAATTACTTTGTCGTCGAAAACGCCAAGACCGCCCGCGCCGAACTGAAGCGGCTGGAACACCCCGCGCCGCTGCGCGACCTGGATATCCGCGAACTGCCCGAAAAACCTGGCGCTTCCGATCTGGACGGACTGCTTGCCCCCCTGCTTGCCGGCCTCGATGCCGGGCTGATGTCGGAAGCCGGCTGCCCGGCAGTCGCCGACCCGGGCGCCCTCCTCGTCCGCCGCGCCCACGAGAAGGGCATCGCCGTCGTCCCGCTGGTTGGCCCCTCCTCCCTGCTGCTGGCCCTGATGGCCTCGGGGCTCAACGGACAGAGCTTTGCCTTTCACGGCTACCTTCCGGTCGATGAAGAGGCGCGCAACAAACGCATTCGCGAACTGGAAGCGGAGTCGGCACGCCATTCCCGCACCCAGCTATTCATCGAAACACCCTATCGCAACGAACGCATGTTCGAAGCCCTGCGCAGCACCTGCCGACCCGACACCCGCCTGTGTGTGGCCCGAGACCTGACCCTGGAGAGCGAATCGATCTCCACGCGCACCATCGCCGACTGGAAGCAGGTCTCCCCCCCCGACCTGGCCCGACGCCCCACGGTATTCCTGATCCTCGCCACCTGACCCAGGCCAACCGGCGGATCCCGGGCTCACTCGATCAGATAGACCCCGCCATCCCGCTCCTCGACCCGCAGCGGCACCAGGCGTGCACCGCGACATGGCCCCGAAACGCAATGACCCGTCTCCGGCTCGTACATGGCGCCGTGGGTCGCGCAGATCACATAGAGGCGCGAATCATCGAAGAACTTGCCGGGCAGCCAGTCCAGCTCCACCGGCACATGGGCACAACGGTTGAGGTAGGCATGGACCCGCCCTTGAAAGCGCACCAGAAAGGCGGGCTCCTCGCCCGTCACACGCGTCACGGTGAAGCGCACGCCATCCTCCCCCTCGCGCACATCGGCCGACTTGCAGATCACGCATGCGCCTCCAGCCAGGCACGCAGCTCCGCAGGGGTATGGACACACGCCAACGGCGCCTCAGCCAGCAACTGCTCGACCGGATGGGCACCGAAGCTGACGGCCAATCCAGCCACGCCCGCGTTCCTGGCCATCTGCAGATCGTGGGTGGTGTCACCAATCATCAGGCTGGCGCCCCTCGCCACGCCCAATTCATCCATCAGCTCTTCGAGCATGGCCGGATGGGGTTTGGAGAAACACTCGTCGGCACAACGGGTGGCATGGAAGAAGCGCCCCAAGCCCGAAAACCCAAGGGCACGCGCCAACCCCTTGCGACTCTTGCCAGTCGCCACCGCCAGACTGTAGCCCTGCCCATGGAGCGATTCGATCAGCGCATGGGTGCCTTCAAAAAGCTCAAGCTCATGATCACCTGACAGGTAATGATGGCGATAACGCTCCACCATCGCCGGATAATCCTTCTCGGCCAGCTCCGGGACCGCATGCCGCAGGGCATCCACCAGGCCCAGCCCAATGACGTGCCGCGCCCGCGCATCCGGCGGCACCGGGAGCCCGAGGTCGGCACTGGCCGCCTGGATGGCGCGGACGATGGCCGCTGCCGAATCCATCAGCGTGCCATCCCAGTCGAAGACGATCAGTTCGAAACGCTTAGCCATGCTCCCTCTCCCGGGTCTGCTCGACAAAGGCCACGAAGCCCTCCAGTTCGGCCGGCAGGGGCGCGGAGAGTTCAATCGTCTGATCGGTCAGCGGATGCCGGAATGCCAGCTTCGCGGCATGCAGGAACATCCGCTTGAGCCCTTCCTTTTCAAGCTGCTTGTTCAACGCAAAATCGCCGTACTTGTCATCGCCACACAGGGGAAACCCGAGATGGCTGAGATGGACACGGATCTGGTGGGTCCTGCCGGTCTTCAGCTCCACCTCCACGAGGCTGTAGCCGCTCCAGCGCTTCACCAGGCGAACGATGCTGTGGGCGGGCTTGCCCTCCGGATTCACGCTGACGCGGCGTTCGCCGTTCTCCAGCAGGTATTTGTGCAGGGCCAGCCTGACGTGCTGTTGCGGATTGAGCCAGCGCCCCGCCACCAGGGTCAGGTAGCGCTTCTGTACCTTGCCTTCGCGCATCATGTCGTGGAGCACGGTGAGGGCACTGCGCTTCTTGGCGACAATCAACAAGCCCGAGGTCTCCCGGTCGAGTCGATGCACCAGTTCCAGGAATTTCGCCTCCGGACGCTGACGGCGCAACTGCTCGATGACGCCGAAGCTGACGCCACTGCCCCCATGCACGGCCAGACCTGCAGGTTTGTCGAGAACCAGCAGGGCCTCATCCTCGAAGACGATGTCGAAGGCCTTGCCCACCGGCACCGGAGCCACCGCGCCCTTGTCTGCGAGGCGGATGGGCGGGATGCGCAGCTCGTCACCCTCCTGCAGGCGGTAGGTCTGATCGACACGCCGACTATTCACCCGCACCTCACCACTGCGCAGGATGCGATAGATGTGGCTCTTGGGCACCCCCTTGCAGATCCGCACCAGGAAGTTGTCGATGCGTTGCCCCGCACTGCCTTCATCCACGCGGGTATGGCTTACTGCGGGAGCTTTACTCAAGGCCATCTTTTTGAAATATACTAATTAACGGTTTTTTCGGTCCTGATGCGTCGCGCTCACCTGTAGCTGTGTTGTCAGATTTCAACACCGGTCCGCGTCGTCCCAGAGCGACTCAACGCCTGGCTATCCAGCGCCATCACCGCTCCCGAGAAAATCACAGGAAGGTCCATCGCCAGACAAAAAAGAGGGCGATGGTACTGTATTCGACAATAAACTAGTAGCAATTGCGCGCAGGCGCACACGCAGATTGACGGCCCTGAAACCGGGAGCCGCGAAGCACACCAGGCAAGCAGGCCCGAGGTCGCAACGAGAGACGCCGTCGTACCCGTGAGTACGCCCCGTCCCGGAATGGCGAGACCAGGCGACGCAGCCGGCACTTCGCAGCCCCCTAGCGTATATCGCGGTTCAGGGTGCAAAAGACGAATCCCGCCACCCACTTTAGTTTGTTTCCCCCCGATGAAGGATAGTCGCGAAAACGCCAAACTAAGTCACCGCAGTTAAGCGGGTGGCGCGCTTCGTCCTGCCCGTGTGCCGCGCGGGAGAAGAAGACGAATGAAGCGCATGCTCTTCAACGCGACGCAGGCCGAGGAACTCCGCGTTGCCATTGTCGACGGTCAGAAGCTGATTGACCTCGACATTGAATCGGCCGCAAAGGAACAACGCAAAAGCAACATCTACAAAGCCGTCATTACGCGCATTGAGCCCAGCCTCGAAGCCGCGTTTGTCGACTATGGCGCCGAGCGCCACGGCTTCCTGCCGTTCAAGGAAATCTCCCGCTCCTACTTTCAGCCTGGCGTGGAAGCCAGCCGTGCCTCCATCAAGGAAGCCCTCAAGGAAGGCCAGGAGCTGATCGTCCAGGTCGAGAAGGACGAACGGGGTAACAAGGGCGCAGCCCTTACCACCTTCGTTTCCCTGGCCGGCCGTTACCTGGTGCTGATGCCCAACAACCCCCGCGGCGGCGGTGTATCCCGTCGCGTCGAGGGTGACGAGCGCGCCGAACTGCGTGACGTCATGGACCAGCTCGAAGTGCCCGGCGGGATGAGCCTGATCGCCCGTACCGCCGCCATCGGCCGCAACGCCGAAGAGCTGCAATGGGACTTGAACTACCTCCTGCAACTGTGGCGCGCCATTGACGGTGCCGCCCAGTCCCAGGACGGCGCCTTCCTGATCTACCAGGAAGGCAGCCTGGTCATCCGCGCCATCCGCGACTACTTCCAGCCCGACATCGGCGAGATTCTGATCGACACCGACGACGTGTACGAGCAGGCCCGCCAGTTCATGGCCCACGTGATGCCGCAGAACGTTAACCGCGTGAAGCGCTACCACGACGACGTGCCGTTGTTCTCGCGTTTCCAGATCGAGCATCAGATCGAGTCCGCCTACTCGCGCCAGGTCAGCCTGCCCTCCGGCGGCGCCATCGTGATCGACCACACCGAGGCCCTGGTCTCCGTGGACGTGAACTCCGGTCGTGCCACCCGTGGTGCCGACATCGAGGAAACCGCCTTCAAGACCAACTGCGAAGCCGCCGACGAGGTGGCCCGCCAGCTGCGCCTGCGCGACCTGGGCGGCCTGATCGTCATCGACTTCATTGACATGGAGTCCCAGAAGAACCAGCGTGAGGTCGAGAACCGCCTGCGTGACGCCCTGCGCTACGACCGCGCCCGCGTCCAGACGGGCAAGATCAGCCGCTTCGGCCTGCTCGAACTGTCCCGCCAACGCCTGCGCCCGGCCCTGGCCGAAACCAGCTATATCCCCTGCCCGCGCTGCAACGGCACCGGCCATATCCGCAGCACCGAATCCTCGGCCCTGCACATCCTGCGCATCCTCGAAGAAGAGGCGATGAAGGACAACACCGGCGCCCTGCACTGCCAGGTCCCGGTGGACGTCGCCACCTTCCTGCTCAACGAGAAGCGCGACGATATCGCCAAGATCGAAGTGCGCCACAAGGTCGGCCTGGTGTTGATCCCCAACCGCCACCTCGAAACGCCCCAGCACGAGATCGTCCGCCTGCGCCACGACCAGCTCAACCAGGAAGACAGCGTCCTGCCGAGCTACCGCATGGCCACCAAGCCGGCCGACGAATCCTACTCCCCGCCCTCGGCCAACACCGATCGCCCGGTGCGCCAGGAAGCCGCAGTCAAGGGCATCACACCGGATCAGCCCGCCCCCATCGTGGAAGCGAAGGCCACGCCGGCCCCCGCGCCCGTGCCGGAAAGCCAGCCCGGCCTGCTGGCACGCATCTTCGCCTTCTTCCGGGGCGAGAAGCAGCCCGAACCCGCCCCGGTCGTCGTCCAGCCGGAAACGCCCCGCCGCGAATCCCGTCCGCGCAACGAACGCGGACGTCGTGAAGGTCGCGAGGGCCGTGAAGGTCGTGGTCGCCGTGACGGCCAGCGTGAAGAGCGCGGCGAACGCAGCGACAACCGTGAAGCCCGGGACAATGGCAATCGCAATGCCTCCGAAGCCCAGACCGAGGCCCGCGAGAAGCCCCAGCGTCAGCGCGGCGAGCGCCAGGAGCGGGAAGGCCGCAACGGCGAGCGCACGGAGCGTGCCGAACGCACTGACAAGGCGGAACGCGGCGAGCGGAGCGAACGCGGCCGTAACCGCAACGCCCAGGCCCCCAAGCCTGCCGAGACCGAAGCCCTCGTGGCCACCGAACAACTGAGCGCCGTTGCGGTCGCTGCTGCCGTCGCCCCCCCGGAGGCGGCGCCTCCCGTCGAAGGCGAAGCGGGCGCCGAACGCAGCCGCCGCAGCCGTCGTGGTCGTCGCGGCGGACGTCGCAATGACGAGGCCGGCAGCAACGAAGCCGCCGCCCAGGGCGAGCTGGAGATGGGCGAGCAGGCTCAGGCCGCAGAAGCCACCGAAACCGCAGCCAGCACGGCTGCCGAGGTGGTCTCTGTCGCCACCGAAGCCGCTGCTCCGGTTCCGGTTCCGGTTCCGGTAGCCGAGACTGCACCGGCGGAAGCACCCGTGCTTGCCGCAGTGGCGGAGCCGGCAGCGAGCGAATCGACAACCGAAGCGGCACCGACTGCAGCCGCACCAACTGTAGCTGTGCCGACTCAGGCGGCTGCCGTCGTCCCGGAAGTCGCCCAGGTGGCCCCCGACCTCGACCTCATTGAGCAGGCCGTCGCCGCCAGCCGTCAGCCCGTCATCGAGCCGGCAGTTGAAGCGCCTGTCACGGCAAGTGTCGTCGAGGAAAGCATTGCGACCCCGGTCGAAGTGGCGCCCCCCACCGTGGAAGTTGTCGAGGCGACGCCGACTGAGCCCGTCGCCGCCGAGGCTCCGGTGGAAGCATCCGCTCCGGCAGCCCATGCCGAGCCCGACGCATCAAGGAGCATCGAGGTCGCCACCAAGGCCGCGTCCGCCCCCATCACACTGCCTGACCTGCAAGCCAGCGGGCTGGTGATGATCGAGACCCGGGCCGAGTCTGTGATCGCTGCCCAGGCAGCGATTCCTGCAGAGCCATCCCAACCCCTCGGCCGTCGCCGCACCCGCAGTGCCGCACCGGTTGTAGAGGAAGCCCTGGTCCAGGTGGAAACCCAGAAGTAAGCAACAGCACGACAAGCAAAAGGCCAGTCCCGTGGGACTGGCCTTTTGCATTGATTCTGCCCCACGAGGGCAGGCCCGATCCATCAGCTCACCGACTGGCGCCTCCGATTCACCTCCGGAAGGATGTCCTCGATCAGCCCCTGCACCGCATCCTCACACAGGTCGAGGACTGCATCGAAACCCGTGGCCCCACCATAGTAGGGATCGGGCACATCATCGCGGCGAAACCGGCGGGCAAAACTCATGAACATCCGCACCTTGTGCTTGCAGCCATCGGGAGCCCGGTCCCGCAGATAGTTGAAATGGTCCCGGTCCATGGCCAATAGCAGGTCAAAATCGGCGTAATCCTTGGGCTGAACCTTGCGCGCCCGCAGCCGCGACAGGTCATAGCCCCGCCTGAGCGCAGCCGTCTGCGCCCGGGGATCCGGTGCCTCCCCAGTGTGGTAGCCCTGGGTGCCGGCTGAATCAACACCAACCACCTCCTCCAGGCCCGACATGGCCAGCCAACGGCGCGCCACGCCCTCAGCCGTGGGTGACCGGCAGATATTGCCGGTGCACACGAACAGTATTTTCATTATGGGTGTCCCTCCTACCGGTAATTTAAGCAGCCGGCGGGCGGAACGTACAAGCTCAAGGACCAATTTCTTCAGATTCTTTCAGTCAGTGACATCGGGTGACGCGGATGCATCATGCCCATCTGCTCCAAACGCCTGCTGACGCAGGCGGAAAAGCCTGTCGCGCGCGGAGGCGGCCTTTTCAAACTCCAGGTTGCGAGCGTGCTCCTGCATTTCCTTCTCGAGCTGACGGATGGTCTTGGCCAGCGCCTTCTCGTCCAGCACCGCGTACTGGGCACGGGCCTCGTCGGCCTTGACGACAGCATCCCCTGAATTTGCATCATAGACACCATCGATGATGTCCTTTATGCGTTTTGTCACGGACTTGGGTGTAATTCCGTTAGCAGCATTGAAGGCTAGCTGCTTTTCGCGACGGCGCTCCGTTTCGCCCATGGCCGCCTTCATCGAATCGGTGATACGGTCGGCATAAAGAATCGCCGTGCCATGCAGATGTCGCGCCGCACGGCCGATGGTCTGAATCAGGGAGCGCTCCGAGCGCAGGAAGCCCTCCTTGTCCGCATCCAGGATGGCCACCAGGGACACCTCCGGAATATCCAGCCCCTCCCGCAAGAGGTTGATACCCACCAGCACATCAAACTCACCCAAACGCAGGTCCCGGATGATTTCCACCCGCTCGACCGTGTCGATATCCGAATGCAGGTAGCGCACCCGGATTCCGTTCTCCGCCAGGTACTCGGTCAAATCCTCGGCCAGGCGCTTGGTCAGCACCGTCACCAGGATCCGTTCCTGGACCGCCAGACGCAGCTTGATCTCGCCCAGCAGATCGTCGACCTGGGTAGTGGCGGGCTTCACGACGATGATCGGATCCACCAGACCGGTAGGGCGTACCACCTGTTCCACCACCTGCCCCTGGTGCGCCTTCTCGTAGGCGGCCGGTGTCGCGGAAACAAACACGGTCTGGGGCAGCAAGCGCTCGAACTCCTCGAACTTGAGCGGCCGGTTATCCAGTGCGGACGGCAACCGGAAGCCATACTCCACCAGATTCTCCTTGCGCGAGCGGTCACCTTTGTACATCGCCCCCACCTGCCCGATGGACACGTGGGACTCGTCGATGAACATCAGCCCGTCCTTGGGCAGGTAGTCGATCAGGGTCGGCGGCGCATCGCCAGGGTTGCGCCCAGACATGTGACGCGAGTAGTTCTCGATGCCCTTGCAGAAGCCCAGCTCGTTGAGCATCTCCAGGTCGAAGCGGGTGCGCTGTTCGATGCGCTGGGCCTCCACCAGCTTGCCGGCCTTCTGGAAGGTCTCGATACGCAGGCGCAACTCATCCTTGATGGCCTCGACGGCACGCAACACCGTCGCCCGGGGTGTGACGTAATGGCTGGACGGATAGACGGTGAAGCGGGCGAGCTTCTGCTTGAGATGACCGGTAAGGGGGTCGAACAGGGTCAGGTGCTCGATCTCGTCGTCGAACATCTCCACCCGCAGGGCGTGCTCCGCACTTTCGGCGGGAAAGATGTCAATCACGTCACCCCGCACGCGAAAAGTGCCGCGCTTGAAATCCACATCGGCGCGGGTGTACTGCATCGCCACCAGACGCTGCACCAGCTCCCGATGGACCACCTTCTCGCCCTCCCGCAGATGCAGGACCATGCTGTGATAGTCGCCCGGATCACCGATACCGTAGATGCACGATACCGAGGCCACGATCACCACGTCGCGTCGCTCCATCAGGCTCTTGGTGGCCGACAGGCGCATCTGCTCAATGTGCTCGTTGATCGCCGAATCCTTCTCGATGAACAGATCGCGGGACGGCACGTAGGCCTCCGGCTGGTAGTAATCGTAGTAGCTGACGAAGTACTCCACGGCGTTCTCCGGAAAGAACTCCCGGAACTCGGAATAGAGCTGCGCGGCCAGGGTCTTGTTATGGGCCAGCACCAGGGCCGGACGCCCGCAGCGGGCAATCACGTTGGCCATGGTGTAGGTCTTGCCGGAGCCGGTCACGCCCAGCAGGGTCTGGAACATCAGACCGTCGTCGATGCCCTCCACCAGCTTGCGGATCGCCTCCGGCTGGTCGCCGCCAGGCTGGAACGGCTGATGGAGCCGGAACGGGCTCCCGTCGAAAAGCACTACGCGCCCGCTGTCGGATTGATCGGCCATGATAAAATTTCGAATTCCAGTCAGTCGGTGAAGTCCGGACCCAGTTTCGGGCAACCCCGCATTATCGCCCAGCGGCAAGCACAAAGCGCCCCGCACCCTTCGCCCCTTTTGGAGACCCCATGAGCTCTTCGATCTTTGCTGCGGTGGAAATGGCCCCCCGCGATCCGATTCTCGGCCTGAATGAAGCCTTCAACGCGGATACCCGCAGCACCAAGGTCAACCTCGGCGTTGGCGTTTACTTCGACGACAACGGCAAGATCCCCCTGCTCGGCGCCGTCAAGACCGCCGAGAAGGCCCGCCTCGAAGCGGCCCCTCCCCGTGGCTACCAACCCATCGAAGGCCCCGTCGCCTACGCCAACGCAGTGCAGAACCTGCTGTTCGGCGCCGACAGCGCCATCATCCGTGACGGCCGCGTCGTCACCGCCCAGGCCCTCGGCGGCACAGGGGCGCTGCGCATCGGCGGCGACCTGATCAAGCGCGTGGTTCCGAACGCCACTGTTTACATCTCCGACCCCTCCTGGGAAAACCACCGCGCCCTGTTCGAGGCTGCCGGCTTCCCGGTGGACACCTACCCCTATTACAACCCGGAAACCCGCGGCGCCAACGCCGAGGCGATGATCGCCAAGCTCAACACCCTGCCCGCCGGTTCGGTGATCGTGCTGCACGCCTGTTGCCACAACCCCACCGGCGCCGACCTCACCGAAGCCCAGTGGGCCGACGTGGTCAAGGCCTGTGCCAACCGTGGCCTGATCCCCTTCCTCGACATGGCCTACCAGGGCTTCGCTGACGGCATCGAACCCGACGCCGTGGCGGTGAACCTGTTCTCGGCCTCCGGTCTGTCCTTCTTCGTGTCCAGCTCCTTCTCCAAGAGCTTCTCGCTGTATGGCGAGCGCGTCGGCGCCCTGTCCATCGTCACCCAAAGCAAGGACGAGTCCGCCCGCGTACTGTCCCAGCTCAAGCGCGTGATCCGCACCAACTATTCCAACCCGCCGATCCACGGTGGCGCGATTGTGGCTGCCGTCCTGTCCACCCCGGCCCTGCGCCAGGAGTGGGAGACCGAGCTGGCCGGCATGCGTGACCGCATCCGCGCCATGCGCACCGGCCTGGTCGAACAGCTGGCAGCCCGCAAGGTGGATCAGGACTTCTCCTTCGTGATCAAGCAGCGGGGCATGTTCTCCTACACCGGCCTCACCACCGCCCAAGTGGAGCGCATGAAGGACGAGTTCGGCATCTACGCCGTCGGCACCGGCCGCATCTGCCTGGCTGCGCTGAACACCAAGAACCTCGACTACGTGGCTGACGCCATTGCAGCCGTGATCAAAGCCTGACCGTCGCTGCGCCGATCTCGGTCGATGGTGTAAAAAATCACGCTTCCAGCCTTGACGCCATCGACCTTCGAAACTAGAATGCGCGCCTCTGTTCCTCGATAGCTCAGTCGGTAGAGCGCCGGACTGTTAATCCGTAGGTCCCTGGTTCGAGCCCAGGTCGAGGAGCCAAAGATCCAAGCAAGAGGCCAACCCTTTCAGGGTTGGCCTCTTGCTTTTTCCTGCTCGTCCGCAAGATCGCCCCGTCCGCCATGGCCGCTCACGAAACGACGACCGCACCCGAAGCCGCGGATTCCACCCCCTCCAAGACAAGAGCCCACAGACGAGGGGCAGAACGCACTTTGGCGGCTTCAAGCCGCAGGGAAAACAATGGCAAGACCTGCGCACCCGCCGCCCGCCATCTTTACGACAGACACAGGACGATCAACTGACCCGGGCCCGCAAGCTTGAGAAGCGACACGGCGCCCCAACCATGTTGACTGAAATGAGCTCCATGTCTATAATTATTGACTCAATTCCTCGATAGCTCAGTCGGTAGAGCGCCGGACTGTTAATCCGTAGGTCCCTGGTTCGAGCCCAGGTCGAGGAGCCAAGACAAGCAAAGGGCCAACCCGTAAAGGGCTGGCCCTTTTGTTTTGCGCCTCCCAGCGGCACGCGGCCTGCCTTGCGCGGGCGGCTAGGCTGGGGCATCCTTCTCCGGATTCCCGCACCAAGGAGCGAAGACTCTCCGTGCCCTTCCCTCAGGACCCGCGCTTGCAATGATCCGCTTCCTTCTCGTCTTCATGCTTCTGCTGCCCGTCCTGATGGTGCTGGAGCTCACCGCACCGGCCCAGCAGTGGTTTGTCCTCCCTTGGACATCGCTACTCACCAGGATCACCGCCTTTCTCCTGAGCGCCTTCGACGCCAATGCCATGTCTTACGGCAAGATCCTGTTGGACACACGGAGCGGTATAGGCGTCTCTGTGGAGGCAGGCTGCAACGGCGTCGAAGCCTGCCTCATCCTGCTTGCCGCCATGCTTGCCTATCCGGCACCGTGGAAGCTCAAACTGCTGGGCATACTCGGTGGCAGTGTGGCCGTGCAGGCCGTGAATGTCCTGCGAGTCATCTCCCTGTTTTATCTCGCAAGATGGGACAAGGATTTCTTTGAGTTTGCCCACCTGTATTTGTGGCAGGCCCTGATCATGCTGGACGTGCTGATCGTATGGTTGGTCTGGATCCGTATCGTGGCGCAGCGGACGCTTCCCCCCCCCCCTTCCACACCCTTGGTTGCCGGAGCCTGAGACCATGGAGAAGCACTTCAGCATCATCGGCGGCTTCTTCCTGCGCACCGTGCTTCTGCTCATTCCCATGCTGGCCCTGTGGTACTGGGCGCGCGAATGGGTCGTTGCGCCTCCTGCCTGGCTTGCCGGAAAGGCTTTGCAGTTTCAGTTTCCATCCTGGGTGCTGGGTATCGAAAGAGAAGGCCTTCACCATGTCCTGCTCACAAACCTTAAGGTCGTCACCCCAAACCGTCAGGTCGGCGAACTGACGCCCGAGATACGTGCACTGAGCTATTGCTATGGGTCGGCGCTCCTGCCCGCCTTGCTACTGGGCGGCCAAGCCCGCAAGCTGTGGTGGAAACTGCCCGCGGGCCTGGCCCTTCTGATTCCGTTCCAGGCCTGGAGCATCGCCTTTGCGTGGCTGCTGCAAGTCGCGGTCCAGGCCGGTCCCCAGGTTGCCAGTGAGGCGGGCTTCTCGGCCATGGGCATGAACCTCGTGGCGGCGGGATACCAGTTCGGCTACTTGATCTTTCCCGCCCTGGCCCCGGTGCTGGTCTGGCTGGCCCTCGACCGGAGATTGATGGCAACGGTGCTGCTCGAGGGCAGCCTGTCGGGCAAACACTGAAACCCGCATCAACATCTACCCAAAGAATATTTGATACAAAATGTAAACTCGGCTATAAATATGCAGTCATCACTTGCGCAAAATCACAAATGAAAAAAATGCTCAAATCGGCGATCGTTGCCGCTGTCGCCGCCATTTCCATGCCGGCCCTTGCCGCCATCCAGACCCATAGCTTCACTGTCACCGGCACCGGCGGTGAAACCGGCGGCGGCACCCTGGTCTGGGACGACACGGTCACCGCTTCGGGCAGTCCCCTCTCGCTGGCCAATGCCACATCCATCGCCATCACCATCACCGGTGGTGTAGCCGGTGCCGGTCAAAGCTTTACCAAGGCTCAATGTACGTTTTTGGCCGCCAATTCCACACCGACCTTTGCAGCGGATCTAAACTTCTCGTGCAACAACGGGACAACTTCATTTTCAGGCTTCATGCCCTACACCGCGAGCTACGGCGCAAGCACCCTCACGTGGGCGCCTGGCACCACCACTGCCACCACCACATCCGTCCCCACCCTCAACGAATGGGGCATGATCCTGCTGTCCGGCCTGATGGCTGCCAGCACCCTGGTCATGATGCGGCGCAAGCAGGGCTGATCCACACTAAAGCCCCGATGAATGCCCACTTCGGTGGGCATTTTTGTTTTTCAGGCCCCTCGCAAGAACACGGCCGCAGAATGCCGCTCTGTCACCCTCACCCCGCCCGCCTTGCCCTTAGCCGCGGCAGCCCCCATAATTTTCGACAAAGGCGGGCATTTTTTAGCACGGAACAAGGTGCCCCCTCGGCGTACCGGCCTATAAGATCCGCTGTGCAGCCCCACCCGACACCACGATGACCCAGCGCGTGATTCCCCTGGCCGACGAGCGCCAACTCCGGCAACAGCCGGCGATCCCGGCCGAACTCAGCGCGGCCACCGGCACGCTTCTGGACAGCCGGGGACGCCCCGTGCGGGATCTGCGGATCTCGGTGACTGATCGCTGCAACTTCCGTTGCGTGTACTGCATGCCCAAGTCGGTATTCGACAAGGACTATGCCTTCCTGCCCCGCCAGTCGCTATTGTCCTTCGAGGAAATCACCCGTTTGGCGAGGCTGTTCGCCGCCCACGGGGTCACCAAGATACGCCTGACGGGTGGCGAGCCCCTGCTGCGGCGCAATCTGGAGCAGCTGATCAGCCAATTGGGCACCATCCCGCAGATGGAGGTGACGCTCACGACAAACGGCGTCCTGCTACCCAAAAAGGCAGGCATGCTGAAAGCAGCCGGATTACGACGCGTCACCGTCAGCCTGGATTCCCTGAACGACACGATCTTCCGTGCCATGAACGACATGGATGTGCCCGTCGCGGATGTTCTCAAAGGCATTGCGGCCGCCGAGGCGGCGGGGCTCGGACCAATCAAGATCAACATGGTGGTCAAGCGCGGCCTCAACGATCAGGAAATCCTGCCCATGGTCGAGCGCTTCCGGGGCACCGGCCATATCCTGCGCTTCATCGAATTCATGGACGTGGGGAGCTCCAACGGCTGGCGAATGGACGATGTAGTGCCCTCCGCCGAAGTGGTGCGACGCATCCACGAAAAACACGCCCTTGAGCCGATTGATCCCAACTACAGCGGAGAAGTGGCTGAACGGTGGCGCTTCGCTGACGGCAGCGGCGAGATAGGCGTCATCTCCTCGGTCACCCAGGCCTTCTGTTCTACGTGCACGAGAGCCCGTCTTTCGACGGAGGGAAGCCTGTACACCTGCCTTTTCGCCCAAAGTGGCCACGACCTTCGCAGCCTGATGCGTGAGGGCCGCAGCGATGCCGAGATCTCGGCCGCCATCGGGCTCATCTGGCGCCAGCGCATCGACCGCTATTCCGAAATCCGCACAGCGGAGACAGCCGCCCTGCGCAAGATCGAAATGTCCTATATCGGCGGCTGATCTCGGCCCCCTCGTAGGCGCGGAGTGCCCGCCAACCTGTGACACGCTACCCATTTCGAGGGTGAATTTGTTGGTCGACCGCGTCAGCAGGTCGGATATGGTGCAAAATTTCGTGTTGCAGCGAATTATACAAAGCCATTAACTGGCCAAGCCGCCCCCCAACCTTAGCCAAGAGCGGACCATGGACAACGACGTTCCGGAAGGCACCAAGCAGATCATCGACGGGCGGGAACGGGTTTTTTACTCAGGATACTGGGTCAAGACCTACAAGGTTCCCGAAGACACCCTTCAGGCCAAGCGCAAATTGATCGGCGCCCTGACCCGCCGGCTCTTCAATCATGTGGAACACGGCCTCAACATTCCCGGCAGCCGGCTCAATGAGGCACGAAAAAGCTACGAGGAAGAAGCCGATTCCGATCGTCGCCGTGTCAAGGGTGCCATGCTGGCAGGAGCCCTGTTCAACCGGGCCGCAGACATCTTCACCAAGCTCGTGGAGTTGCAGAGCGTGGGCATCGAGATCCAGTCCGACAATGCCCTGATGCGCGAATGCGGGCGTTGTCTGCAAGAAGCCCTGGGCCTGGGCCGCCTGGTGCTGCACCGTTCGGGTGAAGAAGGCATCGACGAACTGTGGGGCGAACCCTTCAAGGCTTTCTCAATCCCCCTCGAGGATTTCTACGAGAGTCGCTACGTCAAGATCGCCATGACACTACGCGACATTGATCTGCTGGCGGAGGCGATGGTCGAGACCTTCGAGCCCCTGCCCTGTTTCAAGGGTGTTGAGCCCCACGTCCATGAGTTCGCCAACGCGGCCAAGATCAAGACGGAAACCCTGCGCACCGATCCGGACATCTTCGACATCTGGACCAGTTTCGTCACTGCTGCCGAGCGCATGTGCGGCCACTTCAACACCGACGCAATGCCGGTCAATCTCGAGGAGCAGCACCTCGTTGCCGACGGCCGCCTGCTCATCGAGCAGGGACGCGACCTGGTGAGCTACATCACCCGGGCACGCACCCCCATGCCAAAGAGTGCAACCGAGTACATCGCACGCTGCCGGGCCTACGCCGAACGCTGCGCCCGACGGGCAGCCCGTTCAGCCCTCTGAAAAACCATAACCGTTGCAGGGAATTGCCGCTTCCCAGAGAATGACGGATGAACACCTCATGCTCGCCAAAGCCGCTCTTCGATTTGCGGTGACGAGCCCCCGCCGACCGCAATCACCAAGAAAAAGGAAGAAAAGCCATGAGCGCTAAACCGGATGCCGCCCCTCAACCCCCAGTCAAGGCGCCGCGCAAGCCGGCTGCCCGGCGCACCAGTTCGGGCGACACCGCACCGAAGGACTCGCCGGACGCCATTGAGAACTTCGAGGTCAACGAGGCCGTTGATGCGGCCCGGGATGCCAAGCTCTCCGCGGTCAGCGACATCGTCGCCACCCTGGCCCGTCACGACACCCACAGCATTGCCGAAACCCTGCAGGCCATCATGGCCGGCGCCTCACCCGACGACGCCAACATTCTGCGCAAGGCCCTGCTCGCCGAAGACGAAGCCGTCTACAAAAAGCTGCCCTCCCATCCCGATGATGAACTCGCCGAAGGCTGGCGGGAAGGCGCCTATCCTTACCGAAACCTGATGTCCCGCAAGGCCTATGAGAAGCAGAAGTACCGACTTCAGGTTGAACTGCTGAAGCTCCAGGCATGGGTCAAGGAAACCGGGCAACGGGTGGTCATCCTGTTCGAAGGTCGGGATGCTGCCGGCAAAGGCGGTACGATCAAGCGCTTCATGGAACACCTCAACCCCCGGGGTGCCAAGGTGGTGGCCCTCGAAAAACCCACCGAAACTGAACGCGGCCAGTGGTACTTCCAGCGCTACGTGCAGCATCTGCCCACTGCTGGCGAGATCGCCCTGTTTGACCGCTCCTGGTACAACCGGGCGGGCGTGGAGCGGGTGATGGGCTTCTGCTCGCCGGACGAATACCTTGAGTTCATGCGCCAGACCCCCGAGTTTGAACGTCACCTCGTCCGCAGCGGTGTGCACATCATCAAGTTCTGGTTCTCCGTCAGCCGGGAAGAGCAGCGCCGTCGCTTCAAGGAACGCGAGGCCCATCCGCTCAAGCAATGGAAACTCAGCCCCATTGACCTTGCCTCCCTCGACAAGTGGGATGACTACACCAAGGCCAAGGAGGCAATGTTCTTTCACACCGACACGGCCGACGCCCCATGGACGGTGATCAAGTCGGACTGCAAGAAGCGGGCACGCCTGAACGCCCTCCGCTACATCCTCCACAAGCTCCCCTACACGAACAAGGAGATTGAGCACATCGGCCCCCTGGACCCCTTGCTGGTCGGTCGCGCCCACGTGGTGTACGAACGTGGGGAGCACGCCGGCAGCCCCCTCTTGTAACTTTTCAAGTCCCTCCGGCGTGCCGCCCACGGCCCGGGGGGCACTGGCGCCGCCACGGATCCTCCGGGCGGCGCAGGGACTCCCGGTTCCGGATGCGGTTCTCGCTCACACGTCCCCTTTCCGGCTCCGCCACTACGCCAATCCGTAGCGAACAGTTAAACTGCGGCGCGTGAACGCCCAGCCCTCCACCTTCGCCCTTTTCGACAACAATCTCGACGCCCCCGATACACGCGGAACCTGGCTCCTCACCGAACTGAGGGAGAGCGTCGTCTGCCGACACACCGATGACTGGCAGGCCACCCTGCTGCGCCTCGAAGAGGCCGCCCGCAACGGCGCCTGGGTAGCCCTTGCGGCCACCTACGAACTCGGTTACCTGATCGAACCCCGCCTGCAGCCCCTGCTCCCCCCCACCAACGGTTCACCCCTACTCACGGGCTGGATCTTCGAGCGAGGCGAGTGGCTCAGCGACGATGCCTGCGATGCCTGGCTTACCGCCCGCGCGACAACGGCAGCTGGCGGCACCAGCCAACTGGAAACACGCATCCTTGAGAACGAGTATCTGGCCTGCATTTCGCGGGTTCGCAAATACATCGAAGAGGGTGACTGCTACCAGGTCAACTTCACCTTTCCCTTGTCGGGTCGCACGTTTGGCGATCCCGCCAGTCTTTACCGGGCGCTCCGCCGAGCCCAACCGGTACGCTACGGTGCGTTCATCAGCCATCCCGGCGGCGTCATCCTGTCGCGATCGCCCGAACTCTTCCTGGAGCGCCGAGGAAACACCCTGAGCAGCCAGCCCATGAAGGGCACAGCACCGCGTCACGTCACGCCTGACGTCCTCGCGGATTCGGCGAAGGACCGGGCCGAAAACGTCATGATCGTGGACCTGATTCGCAATGACATGGGGCGCCTGGCACCGCCGGGTGGCGTTCGCGTCGAGGATCTCTTCCGCGTCGATCCCTACCCGACCGTCTGGCAGATGACATCGCGGGTCATTGCGGAACCGGTCACGGCGAGCCTCGACAAGATCTTCGCCGCCCTTTTCCCGTGTGGTTCGATCACCGGCGCACCGAAGATCCGTGCCATGGAGATCATCCGAGAACTGGAACCGGAGCCCCGCGGCCTGTACTGCGGCGCCCTCGGGTGGATACGCCCGGGGGGTGATTTCCGCTTCAGCGTGCCGATTCGCACCCTGCTGGTGGACCCGTCCGGTCAGGCCCGTCTGAACGTCGGCAGTGGCGTGGTCCATGACTCCCTCCCCGCCGCGGAGTGGACCGAATGCCATCTGAAGTCGCGTTTTCTGACCGAACTACCGAAAGGGCTTCGCCTCATCGAAACCCTTCGCTACACACCTGGAGAAGCGCCCTTCCCCTTCCTGCCCGAACACCTGGCGCGAATCACGGCGTCTGCACGGACTTTCGGATTCCCCTTTGATGAACCCCGATTTCTCGAGCTGCTCGGCGGCGTCGTCGCCGACAAAGCTTCGCGCGTTCGTGTCACCCTGGGGCAGGCGGGTGACTTCACACTGGAGACCGCCCCCCTGGAGCATGGCGCACCGGGCTCCGATCCGAGCATCGTGCTGTCCCCCCTGCTCACCCACAGCGGTGAGTCTCTCTTTCGGCACAAGACCACCGCCCGCGCACTCTACGATGCCGAACTTGCGCGCGTCACCGCACTGGGGCACTTCGACGCCCTGTTCATGAATGAAAATGGCGAACTCACGGAAGGCGCACGAAGCAATCTCTTCGTGGAAAAGGAGGGTGTATTGCTGACGCCCCCGCTTGAGGCGGGTCTGCTCAACGGCGTGCTGCGCCAGCGTCTGCTCAAGGAAGGCAAAGCGATGGAGGCCCGCCTGAGCATGGAAGACCTCCTGCAGGCTGACGCCCTGTTCATGGGCAACGGCCTGAGGGGCCTGATCCGCGTACGGTTTGAGACCGCGGAACAGGCCACCCCGCCGACCTGAACGATCCGGCCTTACTTGGCGCCTTTGCCCTTGGGCACCACGACCAGACGCTCGACGAGCGTCCTGATACCGGTCACGTCCTCTTTCAGCAGGAGCTGGACGCCGGCTCGCAACAGCTCAGACTTGGTGCAGATCCGTCCGGCCTTGGCCAAGGTCTCACGTAGCTGCTTGAGTTGGGCATGCTCGCTTTTCGGCATCGAAAAGGAATCCCTCACCACCTTCTCACGGCTGGCCTTCACCGGCTTGTCAGCCTTCACGGCCTTCTCTGCCTTGACGGGTTTATCCGCTTTCTCGAGCTTGACGCTCTTCGGCGACTTCTCGACCTTGACCGCCGACGCAGGCTTGGGCGCAACCGCCTTGCTGCGCGCAGGAGGCGTGGCGGCGGCCTTCTTGACGGCCGGGGCAGTCACTTTCTCAGCGCCCCCGGCAGGCTTGGACTCGGCAGCCGGCTTCGCAGGCGTCTGCGCGGCGACAGCAGCAGGCTCGGCAGTGATGG
>ERZ795056.387-NODE-387-length-57221-cov-19.799059_pt1 | contig 57221 bp, 45 predicted proteins | sample MGYA00375140_ERZ795056 | MGnify/ENA primary metagenome ERZ795056 (study PRJEB30185, sample SAMN05720227) | activated sludge metagenome | isolation source: Anaerobic digester | place: USA | collected 2015-03-09 ...
CTATTCACCATTCACCCTCCACCTTTCACTTTTTTCCCTAATTTCGCTACACCCATTAAAAAGCTATGACAATAAATCTCCGAACTTTCAAGATCAAATTCAACCTCAACAGGAAAGCATTCCGTTCGTTTTTAACCAGGCTGGAAAATAAACCGCCCAAGCAGCTCTATAAGATGATGCTGGAAACAGACAGGGAAGTATTTGCTGAACTGGATTGTTTGGATTGCGGCAACTGCTGTAAAAAAATGACGCCCACTTTTACACCGGTGGATATCAAAAGGATCGCTGGACATTTTAGTATGACGCCGGAAGCTTTCAAAGACAAGTGGCTGGTATATGATAAAAAGGATGGCGACTGGCAAAATAAAAAACAACCCTGCCAGTTTTTAAACCTTACGGATAATAAATGCAGCATCTACCCTATCCGCCCGGCTGATTGCAGCGGCTTTCCGCATTTTACCAAAAAGCAACCCTCGGAATACATGCATGTACACAAGCAGAATATTGAATATTGTCCTGCTACTTACCGCATGGTGGAAAAAATGATGGAGAAAGTCAACAGGTAATTACAGGTGTACGTCTTCAATTAAAAAAAAATCAGGTTCTTTTCCATTCACCAGCATGATGGAGAGAATATCAAACTGTATACGTTTCCATTGGGGATGCAGGTAGAGATATTCTTCTGCAGCATTGATCAGGTTTTGTATCTTTTTGTTGCCAACCCTTTCTTCCGGCATTCCGTAACTGGCAGTGCGCCTGGTTTTAATTTCTATAAAATGCAGTACGGTATCTTTTGATGCAATGACATCCACCTCCCAGCGGGAATGACGCCAGTTTTTTTCTAATATGGTATAACCCTGCTGTTCAACAAATGACCAGCCCAGGTCTTCCCCAACCTTTCCTGTATGAATGTGCTTTGCCATAAACCTGTCATTATAAAGATATCAACATGATGCCAATAAAAGCATTCAGCAAAATATTGGTTCGCATGCTTAAATACCTATTTTTGCTGCAAAGAACAAAAAATGCAAAAACAAACATATTCATCGGTCATCATTGCTTCTATACTGGTATTATTGGCCGCTATTTCACGTGTGGCCATGTACCCTGATAACTTCAGCCCGATGATCGGCATGGCCATTTTTGGTGGTGCAGTGATCAAAGATAAAAGAATGGCTTTTGCATTACCCCTTTTCGCCATGCTGTTGTCTGATATTATGTTTGAAGTGTTTGATATTGCCCAGGGCTTTTGGGGATTGGGCCAGTTGATCGGCTATGGCATTTTTGCCTTGATCACCATGATAGCATTTAACCTGAAAAAATTCAGCGTCCTGAACATTGCGGGTTATTCCATTATGTCATCCGTTATTTTCTTTGTACTGTCTAACGGGTCGTTCTTCTTTATTGATAACCCTGTGTATCATACCTACACGCAAGACCTCAATGGTTTTTTCCAGTGTTATATATCGGCATTACCATTCTTTAAAACAAGTGTGGTAGCAGACCTCGTGTACAGCGGGCTGTTGTTTGGGATATATGCGTTGGTACAAAAATTTGCTTTTAGAAGAGCAATCGCTTAGTATTTCGCTTAAGAAAAAATATAAAAAAAACCTGCATTAAAATGCAGGTTTTTTTTTAGCTCGTAAATGCCGCCTGCATTTTCTTCATCAGATCTTTTTCAATCATCCGCTGTGCAATGGCGATCATATTTTTAAATGCGGTGGCATGTGAAATACCGTGACCAATGATCACAGGCTTGGCTACCCCAAGAACCGGCACACCGCCATATTTTTCAAAATCAAACCGGTCGAAGTGTTCATCTTTAATACCGCGGCGCTGCACAATATCGTATACACTCTCTGCCATTTTCAATACTACATTTCCGGTAAAGCCCTCACATACCATCACATCACTCTTATCCATCAATATATCACGGCCTTCAATATTGCCAACAAAATTGATCAGTTTGTTTTCTTTTAGCAGGGGATAGGTGGCCTGTGCCAGTATATTACCCTTGCCTTCTTCTTCGCCAATATTTACCAGTCCTACTTTTGGATTATCAACGCCTAAGATATGTTCTGCAAACAAAGAACCCAATATGGCAAACTGGTTTAAGTTTTCCGGTTTGCAATCTGCATTGATACCTGCATCCAGTAATAAACCCAGGCTGCCGTTTTCCCTTGGTATGTAGGCTCCGATAGTGGGCCTGCTAACCCCCTCAATGGCTTTGATGCTGAACAATGCACCCACCATCATGGCGCCGGTATTGCCGGCACTGATAAAGGCATCAATTTTTCCTGTAGCTAATAAATGAAAACCGATGGCGATAGAAGAACGTTGTTTTTCTTTTAGTGCCTTCGTGGGGTGTTCATGCATTTCGATCATTTGTTCTGCATGAACAAGATGGAGATTATTTTTTGGAACAGTATGCTCCTCCAGCAATAGTTCAACCTGTTCTTTATCACCAATCAGTGTAAGTGCAATATCCTTTTGCGAAGCGGCAACAAAATCCTTCACTCCTTTCACTGCTTCTAATGGGGCAAAGTCGCCACCCATCATATCAAGGCCTATATTCATTGACAGTTCTTTAAATGAAAAATTCTAAGTTTCACATTCATTTGCCGAATGTAAAACTTAGAATGCAGTAATAGAAAAAATCTTATGCTTTCAGCGGTGCTTTTTCAGCAACCACCTGTCCTTTGTAATATAATTTTCCTTCGCTTACATGGGCACGGTGACGTACATGCGTAAGGCCTGTTGTTGTATCCACTGTTAATGTTGCTGCCTCTGCTTTATAGTGCGTCCTTCTTTTGGCGCTGCGTTGCTGCGAGTGACGGCGTTTGGGATTTGGCATATCTGTAAATTTTAAATGTTATTGTTATTGTTTGTTCTTTTTTTCTTTTGTTGTTTTCTTAAACTGTTCCAGTCCCTTCCAGAGGCTGTTGGCATTTGCGCCGGCCTCCATATCATTTCCCATCGCTTTCAGTTTCTCCAGGACCTCTTTATTACATTTGGGCCCTCCAAATTCTTCTTCACTGCAGGTTTTCTGCATCGGTACACTCAGGCTTACAAATTCATATATCCAGTCGTTCAGGTGCAGGTGGCTTTCTGTTCTGGAGATGTAGAAAATATCCGGGTCATCTTCTTTTTCATTCATCTCTTCCGGGTTTTCCACCATCTTCACCACCATATTGAATTCATCCCAGAGGTCTTTGCCAATGGTATTGCTGCACCTGTCGCACACAACATCTGCTTTACCGCCGATCTCAAATCTGAGCAGCATAAAACCAGTCTTTTTATCAAGCGTCAGTTTTATGTTGGCACTGCAATTGGTGAATTCACCTGTACTTTTTTCAGCAAAGAACTTATCATCCACCTCGTATTCAAACTCGTGTATTCCGGGCTTTAAACCAACGAACGGTATCTCAAAAACGTTTCTCTTTCCCATGGCCTTTTGGTTTAAAGGACGGCGAAGGTATAGTATTTCAGGGAAATTATGATAATGTTTCAGCAAAAATCCCTGAAATTATCCATATAGAAGCCATATTTGCGGTTGTAAAACAAGATGACAACAAAAAAATGGATACTGCTGCTGCTGTTAACTGGTGTAGCCATCGGCACCCGGCTGCTCTCTGCCGACCCAGTTTTGATTGAAAATCAATATGCAACTGGCGTGTATCCTTCAATTTCGTCTGTTTTAAAACATGTATTTGGCTGGTTACCATTCAGCTTCGGCGATATTATCTATTGGCTGCTGGTGATCTGGATATTGATAAAATTGATACGTTTTACCAGGAAAATATTTAAAAAACAAGTCCGCTTTACTAGCTGGAAAACCAGGCTATACCCGGTAACGGTTACACTGTTACTTATCTATATCTCCTTTAATGTATTGTGGGGCCTTAATTATAACCGTCAGGGTATAAAAAAACAACTCCAGCTAACAACCAAAAAATATTCGACAGCAGAACTGGTACAATTGGATTCAATGCTGGCTGAAAAAGTAAATGAAAGCAAGGCGGCATTGCTGAGGCAAAATAAAAAGAGTCCGGGCAACCAGGAAATCTTTGACGGGGTAAAAAAAGCGTACGACAGTGCCAGTAAAAACTATCCTTACCTGGCTTATAACAGATCGTCCATCAAATCTTCTTTATGGGGATGGGCGGGCAATTATATGGGGTTTACTGGTTATTACAATCCTTTTACAGGAGAAGCGCAGGTAAATACCACTGTGCCAAGGTTTCTGCTCCCCTTTACCAGTTGCCATGAAGTGGCACACCAGTTAGGATATGCCAAAGAAAACGAAGCCAATTTTGTAGGCTACCTGGCGGCCATTTCTTCTACAGACTCAGCTTTCCAATACTCCACTTACCTGGATCTTTTTTTATACGCACAAGCTAATTTGCAGGGTGTGGACTCTCTCAAAACGAAGCATTTTTATAATCAACTTTTACCGGGTGTTAAGGATGATCTTAGAGAACTTAAAGAATTTTCAAAGGCACACAGATCCCCGGCCGGCCCCCTTTTCCGGTTGATCTATGGCCTGTACCTTCGGAATAACCAGCAGCCATCTGGTATGCTGAGCTATGATGAGGTAACGGGTTTTTTGATCGCTTACTACCAAAAATTTGGTCGTATTTAATACAATAACCGGGCAAAAACTACATCAATATGTGGCGGTAATATCAGAAAATACCTTTACGTTTGCGGCTCTGAAAACAAGGAAAACTATAAATCCAATTTCTAACATCAGTTATTTATAAACACTACCCACCATGTCTTTACAGCTACAAAGGCCGATCGCATTTTTTGATTTGGAAACTACCGGCGTTAATTTGTCAACCGACCGCATTGTTGAGATCGCCATTGTAAAAATCATGCCCGATGGAAGCCGCCAGGTAAAAAGAAAACTTATCAATCCCGAAATGCCCATACCTCCTTCTTCAACAGAGATACATGGTATTACGGATGAAATGGTAAAAGATGCGCAAACTTTTAAACAAGCTGCCAATGAACTAAAACAGTTTATTGAGAGTTGCGACCTGGGTGGTTACAACAGTAACCGTTTTGATATTCCACTATTAATGGAAGAGTTCTTAAGATCAGGTATTGAATTGGATCTCTCCAAAAAGAAGATGGTGGATGTGCAGCATATTTTTTACACCATGGAACCCCGTACACTCACTGCGGCTTATAAATATTATTGCAATAAAGAACTGGAAGGTGCCCACAGCGCAGAACATGATATCAACGCTACCATTGACGTTTTACTTGCTCAGATACAGCGCTATCCACAGCTGGGCGACTCGGTTGAATCTATTTTGGGTGTAATAGGCGAAGAAAAAATTGTGGACTATGCCCGCCGTTTCTCTTTTGATGATAAGGGTGTGGAGGTATTCAATTTTGGCAAACACAAGGGCAAACCAGTGATGGATGTTTTAAGACAGGAGCCGCAATACTACGATTGGATGATGAGGGGCGACTTTCCATTACATACCAAACAAAAACTCACCGAGATACTTAACCGGACTTTGTTAAAAAACAACTAAAAGCGCTTTTCAATCGTTTGTTGAAAATATGTTGCCGTAATTTAATGTCTTAATCGTAAATTCGTCACTAGCGGCAATCAAATTTACTTGGATAAACTCGTTATCATACCAACTTTCAACGAAAAAGAAAACGTTGAAGCCATCATAGATGCAGTATTTGCTTTACAGCAAAACTACCATGTATTGATCATTGATGATGGTTCCCCTGATGGCACTGCTGAGATAGTAAAATCGCTTTTCACAAAATATCCCAACCTCTTATTTTTAGAAGAAAGAAAAGGAAAACTGGGTCTTGGCACTGCCTATATCCATGGATTTATCTGGGCACTGAACAGGAACTACCAATATATTTTTGAAATGGATGCTGATTTCAGTCACAGTCCTAAGGACCTGGAAAGACTGTACCAGGTTTGTAAGGATGGTGCTGGTATTGCTGTCGGATCGAGGTATGTAAAGGGTGGAAAAGTGGAGAACTGGCCTGCCAACCGGATCTTATTATCCAAGGGTGCATCCCTATATACGAGGATCATTACCTGGATGCCGGTGAAAGACCCAACCGCCGGTTTTGTTTGTTACCGGCGTGAAGTACTGGAAGCCATGAATTTTTCGGCCATCAATTTTGTAGGATATGCGTTCCAGATAGAAATGAAATTTGCGGCCTGGAAACTGAATTTCCTGATTGCTGAAGTGCCCATTACATTTATCGACCGCAAAGCCGGTGAAAGCAAAATGAACAAGGGTATTGTAAAAGAAGGTATCCTGGGTGTGCTGAAACTAAAATGGATGAGTATGTTTAAAAACTACCGCCGCAATGTAAAGAACACCGGATCCTTTAAAGACGCTTCGTATAAGCCGTCGGAAATTGCCATAGAGCAGAAATAATTGTCAACTTCTTTATAAATGAAAAGCGTGTTAGTAATTAACACGCTTTTTTCATTGTATGATTCCTGGTCAAATTTATTCCACTCCCAGTTTTTCCATTATATAATTGCTTACACCGGTGGTTGAGTAACCTCCATCATGAAACAGGTTTTGCATGGTCACCATCCTGGTAAGGTCACTGAACAAAGTAACACAGTAGTTGGCACAATCTTCGGCACTGGCATTTCCCAATGGTGCGATGGCATTGGCATAATCGAAGAAATCGCCAAAGCCTTTAATACCGGTACCAGCAGTGGTTTTGGTGGGTGATTGTGAAACGGTATTGATGCGCACTTTTTTATCAACGCCATAATGATAACCAAAACTCCGGGCAATGCTTTCGAGCATCGCTTTGATATCTGCCATATCGGTGTAAAAAGGATAGGTACGCTGTGCAGCCATATAGGTAAGTGCCACCACACTACCCCACTCACTGATGGCATCCAGTTTTTTTGCTACCGCCAGCATCTTATGAAAACTCATGGCGCTTACATCAATTCCTTTGGCAAAATAGTCGTAGTTGCTTTCTGTGTAGGGTATCTTCTTACGGATGTTCACGCTCATGCCAATGGAATGCAATACAAAATCAATTTTACCACCCAATACTTCCTGCGACTGGGTGAATAAAGTTGTCAGTTCTTCCACGCTGGTGGCATCGGCAGGAATAATTTTAGAGTTGGTTTTTTCCGCCAGCTTATTGATCTCTCCCATCCGCATTGCAATAGGGGCATTGGTTAATACAAAGGTTGCACCTTCTTCATGCGCTTTTTCTGCCACTTTCCATGCAATAGAATTTTCATCGAGGGCGCCTGTTATAATTCCACGTTTACCCTTTAATAAATTGTAAGCCATAGCAATATTTTTTTTAGGGGGTAAAAATAAGAATAGTTAAAGCAATAAAAAACAAGGGGCAATCAATAAATGATTGCCCCTTGCATATTGACATGTAATTCCCGCCTTTTTAATTGGCAAGAATGATACTCAATTGGCTTTTGTCATTTGCCGGAGAAGTAACCTGTACCTGGTATATTCCGGCACTTGTACCCGCTGGCAGCTTCACATCATACATGGTTGGTGCACCCGCATGTTTCAATTGAGTGGTATACACATTTTGTCCTGTTATATTGAAAACTGCAACAGTATAAACACCCTTCTCTTTGTTACTGATTGTTATGTTCATGTTACCATCTTGTACAGGGTTTGGATAAACCGTAAAGGAGGCTGTAAGCGTACCATTTACTTTCGCAATATTGCTGTACAAGAAAGTTCCGTTCCTATTGATACACTTTATACGATAGTATTGTAATCCCGCTGCAGCATTATTATCAATGGCATCGTAGTCTCCGCTGCTCACCACATCCTTCTCCGCAATTTTCACATAATTCCTTCCATCATAAGATCTTTCCACTTCATAGCGGGCTGCATCTTCCTGGTTTTGTGCTGTCCAGTTGATCATCACTTTATCTGTTGCTTTTGTTGCCTGCAATGACACAAATTTTACCGGCAATACGCCTGTTTGCCTGAACACGATATAAAAACGGTTGGCACTGTACGAAGCAGGGTTATTGTCTACTGTAAAAGTATAATCCGTGGTATCACCCAGTGATAAAAAAACAGAACTGTTTTGGTGCCTGTCTTCTAAAAAAGCCAACAGTCCGGGTTCGGTAAAACCGTTTCCTGTTAATTGCAGGCTATAGCTCATTTTTTTTAGATTGTACATTACAAACTGGATGGTATCATTATTCACCGGGTTTGGTTTTCTTTCCACGGCCAGTTCAATGCCCTGTTTCTTTATACCAAAGGTTTCACCAAAATTATACAGCTTCCTGCTGTCGAGTTCATCAATGGCAGCAGCATAACTGTCTTCAAAGAAGACCACGTTACCATCTGCCAGTTTTTTCTCTGTGCTATATACCGCATATATATTGGCAAACAGCTTTTTATTATTGTCACCTGTAGTTGGCCTGAACACAACATTACTGCCTGCTGTTTTACAATTTTCACCAATACTAACGGTTCCGGATGCCCCGGTTGCCTGTACCTGGAAGGCAGCACCAGACTGTATGTTGTTAACGATACTGCCGCCAGCGCCATAGCTTCCGCCGCCAGGCACCACCACATAGTTACCCCCGCTTGGCGTAAGGGTTTGAAAAGCACCCAAACTGTAAGCACCAGCCAGCTTTGGATCCCACACGTAAAAAGAAGTGCCTGTGCATCCCCCGCTGGTAGCCACATTCCTCAGATCTATTGCGGATGCGAACGGATTACCCACCATGGCAAATTTATCTGCGGCCACTGCAATGGCGCTTTGGTTGCCTGTGTAAAGTGTTCCTGTTGTTCTTAAAATAGTTGAGTCTACAGCCGTAATGCTTGATGAGGGTGTAACAGCACGGCTGCCCCTTATATATATAAAGTAACCTTGTTCATCTGAAATAGCTGCCGAAGTGGAAGTTACAGGTACCAGTTCATCAATTGCGGCATCATAAGAATAAAGGGAAGTTCCCGGAGTCTGATAGTCAAAGCCATTGCTGCTCCATGAACCGCTGTTACTGGTGATCATAGTGCCATAATGAGGATTGCCATTTGAACCAGCAGCCTGTCCTTCCTGCCATGCTTCGTGTATGGTTTGACCGCTGGTAGGGCTGGCAATCAGGCGCCAGCCACGGTTAGTATTTCTTGGAATATATCTTTCAACAACCACATCACCGGTAATATAACCGCCACTGGTGCTGCCTGCTGCAATATTGGCTGTACTTACAGATGTGGAAGCAATAGTATAATTGCCGCCGGAGGCCAGCACACCAGCTGTTGGGGTATGGGTTCCTGTGAGTCTGAGGGCATTTAGTAGTGTTACCGTTTGTCCACTGCTGTTGACAGTAAAGTTTCCAATAGCATTTGTCACACCTGGGGTTGTTTGATCAAACGACAGAGACGGGCTTACAGTTCCGTTTACCACGAGGTTACAGCCTGCACCTGCCCTTAAACCTTCGGTTACCGTATTAACCACCAGGCCTTTTAAGGTAAGTGTTTGGTTGTTGATCGCAAGCTTACCGGCTGTGAAAGTAAGCGTGCCGGACATCTGCAGGTTATTGCTCAATGATACAACCTGGCCGCTGCTGTTTAATTGTAAAGTGCTTAGGTTATTGGTGGTTCCGGGTGTGGTTTGATCCATAGAAAGTGAAGGACTTACACTGCCGTTGATGACCATTTTGCTGGTACTGCCGCCCCTGATTCCTTCTGCAACGGTATTTACAATATTGCCCTTTACCGTGAGCGTTCTGGCGGCAAGCGACAATTTTCCGGCTGTTAATACAAGATTGTTATTTACCACCATGTCATTACCCAATGTACTGTTATAGGATGCATGATTGATAGTAAGACTGTTCAATGCATTTGTGGTGCCCGGCGTGGTTGCATCCATAAAAATTGTACGGCTGTAAGTGCCGTTTAATACCAGTTGACTGGAAGCCGACGCAGTTAAATTTCTTGATCCTGTTAACGAACCGGTTATTTGCCCTTCAAGCGTAAGTGTATTGCTGCCAATAGCAAGCCTGTTGGGTGTGCCACCAAATGCCAGCGTACCTGCAACGGTGATGCTGCCCGACAACGATTTAACCGAATTAAATACACTCAGGTTACCATAGGTTTGTGATGAATTTAATACGGCGATATTTTGCGCAGATGTGCCGCTGTATTCAATAGTACTGGAGGCGCCAATTACGTGTGTTGAAAAATTGGAAGGCAGTGTACCGCTGCCGGCTATACGCAAAACAGCACCATTCGCCACAGTGAGGGTGCCGCCTGCACTGGTGCGGTTTGCTGTAAAAGTATTTGTACTGAAAGTGCCTCCGTTTACCGTAAGATTGCCTGCAATGCCGATGCTGCCATTCACTTCTTTCAAACCGGTGCCGTCAATTAACAGGTTACCGTAATTCTGTGCCGAATTTAATGTAGCCACCGTTTGTGCCACACCATAATACTCAATGGTACTGGTGGCTCCAATAGCGTGATTGGTGAAATTTGCCGGTATGGTACCACCGCCGCCGATCCGCAAGGTGCTTCCATTGCTTACAGTGAAAGTTCCCGAAATGGTATTCCTGTTAGCGGTATTTTCAGCCAGGTCAAGTGTACCACCAGAAAGTATGCTGAGATCCCCTTCGATAGGCAGGTTTCTGCCACCTGTAGTAACAGTACCTCCATCGATGACAAGATTATTAAACTGGAAAAGATTGTATGGCAGGGTGAAGGTTCCTGTAAAAACAATGGTACCAAGATTCGTTTCATAGATACCACTAAAGCCAGGGTCTTCTTCAACAACTGATCCGCAGGTAAATGCAGCACCGGCATCCATGGTGATGGTACCGGTAGCTCCTTCAACATCTCCAAAAACAACTGCATCAATTACGGTAAGCGAAGATGTTCCGGCAAAAGTAAAATAACCACTTCCTGAACCATCTCCCAGCCCGGCACGAAGCGACCCGCAGGTCGCATCCGTAGTATTAATGTATACTGTAAATCCGCCGGCAATTATTACATCGTCAGCAGCTGTTGGAATTTCACCGGTATCCCAGGTAGCTGGATCCGTCCAGTCTCCATCCTGGATAGCGGTAAGTGTAACTTGTGCGTTTGCAAGAACAGACAGGCAAATAAAACCCATTGTAAAAAGCAGTGTCCTGGATGTTTTTAATAGTTGAAGTACCAGGTTATTCAACAAGGATGTGGACAGTTTTTTCATTTGATAATTTTGAAATGTGATACCGGCAGCAACCACCAACAGATAATAAAAAATCATCTTAGATGTTGCTACTCAGCCAACTGAACGGCGATTGCAGAAAAGTTATTTCAAAATGATTTTTGAAGGGGATGCACCATAAAAATGCTTCTGCCTGATTTACAGGCAATAGAGCATTTAATATAGAAAGCTAACTACAGGAGGTTGGTTCAAACGCTATAAGTCTGCAAGGGCGGTTGGAGTGCCGGATGCTGTCATTATATTAATATCAGCCAAATTATTTTAGTGGTTAAAAGGGTATACGTTTACGTTACCTCCCGTCATACTCAAATTTTACTTCGCTTAAATCAGGCACAATCTTTTTCTCTCTCTTTAATTCAAGTTCATATATCACTTCTCCTAAATGATTCATAAAGGGCAACGACACCGCTTTGTAATCATCCACCCTGGTATCAACAACAGCAGATAAAAAGAATTCAATCTTTTTGTCAAAATCCACGATGTAAGCAATATCCACCATGCTGCCGTCTGCTTCTCCTGCTGCATTGAATATCCTTATACCAGGGGAAACCGAATCCTTACCCAAACCAACTAACAGGTATTTACTAAAGGCCGGGTAATATATTTCCGGTTGATCGATATAAGGCGGGTTACTGCTTTCAGTTGGCCACTGGCTCATGTATTTTAAAATATACTTCCTGTCTTCATCGCTTATTAAAAATCTTTGAGCGGAAGTAACTTTATTTGGAAAAATAAGGCTGATCAGGATCGAATGCATCTCTTCCAAACTAAGCCTGCTTTTACTCTTCCAATCATTTGGTTGCACAGTAAAAGGAGCCGTATTGAACCGGGCAGCCTGTTCATGGATCAGCTTATTTCCTGGTGCATAAAACTTTACCGGGTTGGTATGCCTGTTTTCATCTTCAGTTAAATTGGCCCCCGGCCTTTCGGTTATTTGCGAAGCAACATATCCTTTTTCCTTTAGTTGCTGGTTAATGTACAATTGACCCAGCAATTCATATAGCCTGCTGGCCGCTTCCTCATCATTTACCAGCAGCATTCTTTTGAGGTACTGGGCGACGCTGGGTTTGCCGTTGGAAGAAGTCGGATCGTTTAATACCGCAGTTTGGCCACTGTATGCTTTTTCTGTAAGCATTGTGGTGCTTTTATCCACTCCGTTTGACTTTAGCTCTGCCAGTTTTTGCATAGTTAGGATGGCCAGGGGTAACTTCACAGATGTGGCCGGGTTAAAATAACTGGCAGGGTTAACATTAAAATAATAATGCTTTAGTCCCGCTATACCGTTTGCACCCCGGTCTATTTTTGTATAGATCACCTGCACATTGTACTCCTGCTTTTTAGCAAGGATGCTGTCAAAATACAGCGGATGCTGTTTCAGCAATTCTTCAAGGAAAACATCTGTATGGGTGCTGTCTGCAACAGGAACTGGTTGGTTTTGCCCATAGAGTACCAGGGGCAAAACAGCCAAACAACCGAAACAGGAACGAATTATTTTTTGTAATAACATGGCACAAATTTGGGCTGCAAATGCGGAAAATTCTAAAAATTCCCGCCCTTTATTCCCGATGGGTTTTTCCCCTATCTTTGCACACTTCTTAAAAAACAACAAAACAGCTATTTAAAAGCAACGATTATGAAACTGAAAGGTTTAGTGTGGTTCTTTGCCATCGCCCTTATTCTTATCTCTCTTTGGGAGTTATCGTACACCTGGGTAGTACGCAGCTACGAAGGAAAAGTGAAAGTACAGGCTGAAAAATTTGTAAAAAACCAAAGCCCGTCTGTTAACACCCAAAGCGATGAGTATGCATTGCTGGTAAAATCAAGGATGCAGCAAATTCTTGACAGCACAAGGGACAAAAGTATTTACCCTGTATTTGGTACTACCTACCAAAAGTGTAAAGAAAACGAACTGAACCTGGGTCTTGACCTGCAGGGCGGTATGAGTGTTACCATGGATGTAAGCCTTGAAAAGCTGATCACTTCCCTGAGTAATAATCCTAAAGATTCCAATCTTGTAAGAGCAATACAAACTGCTACCGCACAAAGGGTTACTGATAAAACAGATTATATTACCCTTTTTGAAAATGCTTATAAAGCACAGAACAACGGTGTAAAGCTGGCTTCTTTGTTTGGCGGTTCGGGCAAGCAAATAAAAGTAACCGACAGCGACGACAAGGTAATTAGTGAAATCAGAAATGTTGCCAAAGACGCTATCAAGGAAACTTATAAGATCATCTCCAAGCGTATTGATAAGTTTGGCCTTGCACAACCGAATATCAATCTTGATGAAAACAAAGGCATCATACAAGTAGAACTGGCAGGTGTTACCAACAAGGAAAGGGTTAGAAGTATTCTTCAGGCAAGTGCCAACCTCCAGTTTTGGGAAGTGTATAATATAGGTGAGTTAAAAACGCCATTGGAAACAGCCGACCAGGTGTTAACGAATATTTTAAGTAATGGTGATACAGCCAAAGCAACGCAATTCAAAAATCCATTTCTTACTATCATCAATCCTATCAATCCCCAGGCAGATAAGAATGGCCAGCCACAGTTTTCACCACCTATTGGCAGTATTGCTCTAAAAGATACCGGTACTTTTAATAAGTACATGAGAATGGATGCGGTAAAAGGAGTGTTTCCTGGCAATATGAGGTTCTTACTTGGACAGGAAGAAAAGGTTGAAAAAACCGGCGACCGCTATTATCCACTCTATGCCATTAAAATGGTAAACGGTAGTGATAAAGCTAAACTGGAAGGTGATGGTGTGGAAGAAGCAGGACAGGGTTACGATGAAAAGGGCAGGCCTTCTATTAAAATGCAAATGACACCCATTGGCTCTAAGACATGGGCTAAATTAACCGGAGATAATGTTGGAAAGCCTATTGCCATTGTTTTGGATGATGTTGTGTACTCAGCACCCAATGTAAATGGTCAGATTGATGGCGGGAATTCTGAAATATCCGGCAGTTTTACTGTTGAGCAGGCTGATGACTTAGCTAAGATCTTGAAAAGCGGCAGGATAAATGCTCCTGCCAAAATAGTTGCAGATCAAACAGTAAGTGCTACCATTGGTGAGGCGGCAAGAAACGGCGGTTTAATGGCATTCGGTATTGCATTTATCGTGATTTTCGCCTTGATGCTGCTGTACTATAATACGGGTGGATGGGTTGCCAATATCGCACTTATTTTAAACCTGTTGTTTACAATTGGCGTATTAACAGCCATGGGCTTTACCTTAACTGCTGCCGGTATTGCCGGCCTGGTGTTAACGATCGGCTTAGCGGTGGATACCAACGTAATTATTTTTGAGAGAATAAAAGAAGAATTAACCAAGGGTAAGAGTTACCAGGCCGCTGTGAATGATGGTTATAAACGTTCATTGGCTCCAGTTATTGATGCCCACGTAACCACCTTCCTTACAGCAGCTATATTGTTCTACTTTGGTTTGGGTCCGGTACTGGGCTTTGCAACAACGCAAATGCTGGGTATTACCCTTAGTCTGTTCTGTGGTATCCTGGTATCAAGACTTATTACTGATTTCTGGACAAACAAAAACCGTCACTTTAATTATTTTACCGGCATTTCTAAAAAGGTATTTAAGCATGCCAGCTTCCCTTTCACTAAATACAGGAAAGTTGCCTATGGTATTTCAATAGTGGTAGCATTGCTGGGTATTTCGTCCTTCTTTGTTGGCTTTCACCAGGGTGTGGAATTTAAAGGAGGCCGCAGTTATACCCTTAAGTTTGATAAAGATGTGACTGGAGACCTTGTAAGAGATGACCTTAAAAAGGCACTTGAGGGAGATAACCCTGTTATCAAAAATGTAGAGGATAAAAAACACCTGAATATTACAACGGCCTATCTTAAGGGGGTGGACAATGCAGATGTACAGGTGCAGCAGAAATTGTATGAAGGTTTGAAAAAAGTATTGCCAGCTGGTTCCACCTATGACCAGTTTGCAAGTAACAACATTCAAAGCTCACAAACAGTACAGCCTACCATTTCCGATGACCTGAAGAAAGGCGCTATTAAAGCAACCATTTTCTCAATCATCATCATCTTCCTGTATATACTGATCCGTTTCCGTGACTGGAGGTATTCATTTGGTACGATCGTGGCATTGCTGCATGACGTATTTATCACACTCGCAGTATTTGCATTCTTAAAAAATGTGGTTCCATTCCCATTAGAAATTGACCAGCATTTTATTGCGGCGATACTAACGGTGATAGGCTTTAGTATGAACGATACGGTAATTGTATTTGACCGTATCCGTGAGTACAGTAAAGGCACTAAGGCTGAAGACAAAGAAAGCGTGATCAACAGGGCGATCAATGATACATTGAGCCGTACTATCATGACCTCTTTGACTGTATTCTTAACCATTTTGATCCTCTTCATTTTTGGTGGTGAGGTTACAAGAGGTTTTGCATTTGCGATGCTGATTGGTGTTGTAACAGGCACCTACTCTTCTATCTTTGTTGCGGCTCCAATACTGGTTGATTTTGCAAAAGATAAACCATTGGGAGAAGCAGAGATCATGAGCAGTTCTGAAGTGAAACCAACTGCAAAACCAGCATTGGCTAAAAAGGCATAAGCTATATTCAAAAATATTTTCACGAGCGCCGCAGATGCGGCGCTCTTTTTTTTTGCAATTCCGCAACTTTCAAAACAGCAACCCCGGCAGCCCTATCTTTGACCAAATGAAAAAAGCATTAGCCCAGCTTCACATCGCTGTTTTCCTTGCAGGCTTTACCGCTATCCTGGGTAAACTGATCGGGTTAAATGAAGGCATCCTGGTTTGGTACAGGATGCTGCTGACAGTGTTGATTTTGGCCGCTATCCTGTTCTACCGGAAACAATTGATTAAACTATCATTGAAAGATACCGTTGAAGTTTTTGGGGTTGGTTGTATCATCGCCATTCACTGGGTTAGTTTTTATGGAAGCGTAAAATATGGGAATGTTTCTATTGCAGTGGTCTGTATTTCCGGCTCGGGATTCTTTACCTCCTTCTTTGATCCTTTGATCAACCGTACAAAGATCTCCTTTATGGAAGTGCTGCTTGGAGCCATTGCTATTTTGGGTATCTATATCATTTTCGATTTTCATCCTCAATATAAACTGGGTATTATCTTCGGCATTGTTTCTGCCATTGGCAGTTCACTCTTTCCCATTTTTAATAAAAGGCTGTTGCAAAAGCACCACCCAGAAACGCTTACGTTGTACGAAATGGGTGGCGGCTGGCTGGCACTTACATTCATTATTCCCTTGTACCTGCAGTTTTTCCCTGCCACCTATTACCTGCCCACTGTGTCTGACTGGCTTTGGCTGCTGTTGCTGGCGTCTGTGTGTACGGTATTATGTTTCGATCTGCAGTTAAACGCCCTTAAAAAGCTCTCACCCTTTACCTGCAACCTGGCTTATAACCTGGAACCTGTGTACGGGATTATACTGGCCTTTATCTTTTTCAGGGAGAATAAAGACCTCAGCAGTCATTTTTACCTGGGTGTGGGGCTGATCATTTTGGCTGTGGCACTGCAAACTGTAAGGGTTTGGTACAGCCGCAGCAGGCTTTTTCCAAGGCGGGCAAGGTAATACAAGGATAAATCCTTTTATTTGCCCACAAATGAAAAAAAGTTCCACTTCATACCCATATTTCTAAAATCTTTACTTACCTTCGCCGTCCAAAATTTTAGCAATATGGCCAGAGTATGTCAGGTGACCGGAAAGAAGCCCATTACAGGTAACAAAGTGTCGCACTCAAATATTAAGACAAAGCGCAGGTTTTTACCAAACCTCCAGACCAAGCGTTACTTCTTTGCAGAAGAAGACAAATGGATCACTTTGAAAGTATCATCTGAAGCTATCCGTACGATCAATAAGAACGGTTTGCTGTCGGTTGTAAAAGAATTGAGAGCAGCAGGAGAAAAGATCTAAATAATAATTAGCTAATTAGCTGATTCGATAATGTGCTGATGGAAAATCACACACTCTTGAATTGATGAAATTAGCATATTAGCATATTATCACATTATCAAATTAAATAACAATGGCAAAGAAAGGTAACAGGGTGCAGGTGATCCTGGAATGTACAGAACATAAAACAAGTGGCAAGCCGGGCACCAGCCGCTATATCAGCACTAAAAACAAAAAGAACACACCAGAAAGGCTGGAGTTGAAAAAATTCAACCCTATCCTGAAAAAAGTAACTGTTCATAAAGAAATTAAATAAATTATTCAATTTGAAAATTTGGAAATGTGCTGATTTGAAAACGACAGTATATAATCTCCAAATCTCCAAATTATCACATTTTCAAATTATAAACCATGGCAAAAGCAGCTTCAAAAAACGCTAAGATCAAGGATGCTAAAGCTTCAGCAGAAGCAAAAAACTGGACTAAAGTAATCCGTGCTGTAAGAAGCCCTAAAACAGGCGCTTACACATTCAAAGAGCAGATCGTTCACAAAGACAAAGTGAAAGACTTTTTAGCTCAGTAATTTAAAGCATGAGATTTATAATATATTAAGCTGTCCTGATATTCCAGGGCAGCTTTCTTTATTTTGCCCCTTAACTTTAAACCTGTTCAACTTAAAACTTGTTTTACATGGGATTATTCGACAAACTCTTTGGCAAAAAAGAAAAAAAGGAAAGCCTTGACCAGGGTCTGCAAAAAACCAAGGAAGGCTTCTTTAGTAAAATAACCAAGGCTATTGCTGGTAAAAGTACAGTGGATGAGGAAGTCCTCGACAACCTGGAAGATGCCCTGGTAAGTGCCGATGTTGGTATTGAAACTACGGTTGCCATTATTGAACGCATTGAAAAAAGAGTTGCAAAGGATAAATACCTCAATACTGCAGAACTAAATGGCATCCTGAAAAGTGAGATTGAAAATATATTGGTGAATGCGCCCCAGGAAAACAGTTATGAAAATTATGAATTGCCTGCTGGTCATAAGCCACATGTGATACTGGTAGTGGGTGTGAATGGAGTAGGCAAAACCACCACTATTGGGAAACTGGCGCATAATTTTTCATTGGCGGGTAAGTCTGTTTTGTTAGGTGCGGCGGATACGTTCCGGGCAGCGGCGGTAGACCAGCTGACGATATGGAGCGAAAGAACCAAAGTACCTATCGTAAAGAAAGAAATGGGCAGCGACCCGGCTTCTGTGGCATACGACACCGTTATAAGTGGTGTGTCAAGAAATTCGGATGTCATTATTATAGATACAGCAGGCCGTTTGCATAATAAGGCACACCTGATGGATGAGCTGACAAAAATAAAAAGGGTGATCCAAAAAGTGATCCCGGAAGCACCCCATGAAGTGATGCTTGTATTGGATGGCAGCACCGGGCAAAACGCATTGGAACAGGCCAAACATTTTACCGCTGCCACTGATGTTACAGCGCTCACCATCACAAAATTAGATGGCACAGCAAAAGGCGGTGTGGTATTGGCCATTGCACATCAATTCAACATACCCGTTAAGTTTATTGGTGTAGGCGAAAAAGCTACTGACTTACTGGTGTTTGACAAAAAAGAATTTGTAGATGGGTTGTTTGCTCCCCTCGCTTAAAGAATCGGGCAAGCGAATTAAATCTAAATCTGTCAAATTCCTTATTTGTCATTTCTTATTTTGTATTTTTCATTCCTTATTTCTTATTTCAAATGATAAAAGTTGGCGATTATAATCTTTTAAAAGTGCTTCGTTCGGTTGAGTTCGGAGTATATCTCGATGATGGAGATAAGGGAATTTTATTACCCCGTCGTTTTGTGCCGGAAGGATTAAAAGACGGTGATGATATAAAAGTTTTTATTTATCATGATGGAGAAGAGCGGCTTATTGCCACTACCCAGCATCCTAAAGGAAAAGTTGGAGATATTGTAAAATTGAGGGCTGTAACAGTAACACCCCAGGGTGCTTTTTTAGACAATGGCCTGATGAAAGACCTGTTTGTGCCCAAGAGCAAACAGCTGAGCAATATGAGGACCAATGGAGACTATTTAGTGATGCTGTACCTGGATGAACAGACCGGCAGGATGGCTGCAACGGAGAAATTTGCTTACCTGTTTCAGAATGACAACCTCACAGTGAAAGAGCTGGACGAAGTGGACCTGATCGTATACCGCCGAACAGATATTGGTTATGTATGTATCATCAATAATACCCATACCGGCGTTCTGCATCACAATGAAGTTTACCGGAATATCTCAGTTGGCGATGCTTTTAAAGGTTTTATAAAAAAGATATATCCCGAAACACCTGAAAAAGCAGACCGCTTCAGAATAGACGTTTCTGCCGGTAAAAAAGGCTATGAAAGAGTGGAAGGTGAAACGGATAAAATACTGCGGCTGCTGCACGAAAACAATGGGTACCTCCCCTACCATGATAAGAGTGACCCTGAAGCCATCTATGATTTTTTTGGGATGAGTAAAAAGACCTTTAAAATGGCAACAGGTAATTTATTCAAACAAAGAAAGATATCTTTTGAAAAGACGGGAATTAAATTGCTGGAAAGATAGCCGTTCCCGTTATTTAGAGAGTCAATTGAGTTTTAGCACTTGCTGGTATGACGCAGGCATTGTTTTTAGTTCCCTGTTTTTACATTATACCCATCTGCCATTATCCATTTATAAAATTCAGCGAACCATTGGCGCCAGTATTTTTCTTTGTGTTCTGCCTCCGGGTCAATCACTGAATAAATAGAAGCGGAAGAGTTTTTACCAACCTTATCGCAAATACGTTTCATATCGTCCACATAGGTACCGCCTTCCTTTCCTCCCATATAGAAAAAATATTTTCCGCTCAGCTGGCGGCCTGAAGTATCCGTTAGAGAATCAATACCGCTGGCAGTCCAGAATGCCGGAGAAAAAATACCTGCTTTGCCAAATACAGCCGGATATTTTACAGCGGCATAATAAGAGATCAACCCACCCATGGAGGATCCGGTGATGATGGTATTTTCTTTTGACGAACTTGTCCTGTACTTTTTGTCAATAAATGGTTTCAAGTTATCAATTATGTCGAGTAAATAGTCATCTGCTTTGGGTTCAAATGCAAAACTGTCTTTTTCTGTTTTCCAGGTAAATTGATAAGGATTGTATTCGCTCATCCTGTCCATCTGCCCGTTTTCAATGGCTACAACAATACACCCGGGTTGGCCGGCTGCAATTAAAGAGTCTAAACATTCATCCACTCCCCATTCTCCAAATGGTGCAAAGTATTCGTCAAAAACATTTTGCCCGTCATGTATATACATCACCGGGTAGTGCTTTTTATTTTTGTCATATCCCGGGGGCAGGTACACCCAGATATGGCGGAACTTTTTAAGCCGGGGCAGTTCAAAAGCGGCTTCAGCTAACTGTACATTTTTTGATGCCGTATGAAGACTGGCTGCAAAGGACGTATCGTCCTTCCATCCTTCTATGGTACATAAGAGAGTGGTATCATTTTTAATATCCAAAACCCTGTTTGGAATATCTCTTCCCCTGGCATCACACTCCACATTTTTCCAGCTGCCTCTTGTAAACTTAAATTCATGCCGGCCGGCCATTACATCCTTTATCTCTGTAACCAGCATATTATTTTCCCGGGAAAATTGCTGCAGAACCGGGTTCCAGCCATTGAAACTGCCCGCTGCAAAAACGGGTTCGTTTATAAATGACGAAGGAACTGTTTGTATTTTGATCGTGAGTTTGTATTGTGCGGAAAGTTGTAATGAGACTATCAAAAAAAAACAAAGCCATACTCTCTTCCTGAGATGCAGGAGGTGTAATGACTTTGTAATGTTTTTATTCAGCATTATTTTTTAAGGTATTCTTTTATCTTCTGATGTATTCCTTCACTCAATGGAACCACTGGCAAACGCAATACATTTTTTATCAGTCCCAATTCGTACAAAAATGCCTTTACTCCTGCCGGATTGTTTTCTGCAAATAATAAATTGTACGCTTCTATCAATGGGTAATTCAGTTGATTGGCAGTAGCAAAATCTTTTGCCAAACCGGCTCTCACCATATCAGAGAAATCTTTTGGAAAACAGTTTGCGGCAACACTGATCACTCCATCAATACCGGCAGCCAGTTCTGGTAATACAAGATCATCATCTCCGCTCACCACTAAAAAATGTGCGGGCCGGTCACGCAATATTTGCATACACTGTGGTATGCTGTTGCCGGCTTCTTTTATACCACCAATATTGGCTACTTCGTTAGCCAGGCGAATAGTGGTGGAAGGCTCCATATTTCTTCCCGTTCTGCCTGGTACATTGTACAGGATGATTGGCTTGGGTGAAGCAGCCGCAATGGCTTTATAATGCTGAAAAATGCCTTCCTGCGAAGGTTTGTTATAATAAGGTGCTGCACTCAATACCGCAGCAGCTTTTTCCAGTGGAAACGACTCCACATCTTTTACAACCGCCCTGGTATTATTTCCACCAATACCCACTACCACGGGTACACGGCCATTAACCTTGTCAAAAGTATAGTGCAGAATATCAAGCTTCTCCTGTTTATCCAGTGTAGGCGTTTCACCGGTAGTACCCAAAGAAACAATATATTCAACTCCATTACTGATGATATAATCTATCAACTTACCAAGCGCATCAAAGTCAACTGATTCATCTTCTTTAAACGGTGTTACAATGGCCACACCCGTACCGCTCAACTGCTGTCTTAAGTTCATTATATTTTTAAATTTTTGTGAAGGTATTATTTGATGCTGATATGGTAAAACAAAACTGCCTCCCCACTTTGTTGGGAGGCAGTTACGCTGATTAAAATATCAATTTATTTAGAGGCCAGCAAAGGCATGGTGTTTTTTACAACTGCAGAACGCTGGAAATAATTCCTGTCTTCACCAAAAATAAACAGGCAGGTACCATTTTTTATCCTGTCGATGATCTGTTTGTGTTGTTTTTGTGGTACAGCAGGACATCCCTGGCTGCGGCCCAGAAAGCCCTGTGCCTGTATCAGGTTTTCGCTTACATATGGAGCACCATGCATTACGATATCCCTGTTATAAGCGTTGTCATTAATGCCCCTCTCTAATCCTGTCAAATGCATGGAGTAACCATTTTTCCCCTGGTAGGTAGTACTGGTTTGATAAAATCCCAAGCTGCTTTTATTACTTTCAGGAATATTAGAAAAATACTTTGCGTATTCCTGCCCGCTGTTCATACCATGAGCTACATATGTATTGAAAAGCACTCTGTAATTTTTAAGATCAATGACGAACAATCTTTTTTTACAGGATGATTTGCTGAAGTCTGCAATGGTAATAATGTTTGGATTGCCAATTTTCCCTTTTTGTTTCAAGTAATCAAAACCTCTCATTGCATACTCAAACACCTGTTTCGACAAACCAGCAGATGCCAGTTTCAAACTATCATACACACTATTAATGACCGGGGAAGTTACCGGAGCCATCTCTTCCGCAGTAAACATTTCATTGGCAACAGGCATATTTAATAAGAAAGTTTCTGATGCTGTACCAGCAACCTTCGGTTTCATTTTTGCAAAAACAAATGGGAGGTGCAAAAGGCAGATAAATATCGAGGAAAAAAATAATTGCACCCTTTTACGGCTACGATTTTTCATAGTAATAATATTAGATTTCATTCGAGGGATGGCAAAAGTAGTGCCTCAAACTTTAGGATATTGTTAAAATATTTAACAACCAGCAGAGTCAGCTCATTATCAGCTTATATAACCATAAAATATCTTTAATTGCAAAGCCCCGGTAAACCGGGGCTTCAGTATATTTCTGGTAGTTCAATTACTGTTTTGCAGCCTCTTTTGTGTTATCTACTGCCGAATCAGCAGGTTGTACAGCAGAAATTGAGTCAGCTGGTTGTTGTAAGTCAGCAATTGAGTCGGCAAACGATTTTGTGCTGCCAGCAGATGATTCATCCGTAGATTTATTGCCAGCAGCATCGTCAGCATTGTTGCAAGCTGCCATTATACCAGCAAAAGCAAGGATGGAAAGTAATTTTTTCATTTGTGTGTCTTTTTTTTTTACGGCTGTAAGTTAATATTTTAATCGATCTGATACCTTTAACTAAAGATGCTTACCCATATCATTCAACCATTTCTTTTGCATTCTGCAGTGCGGCAGCACTGGGCTTTTCTCCACCGATCATTCTTGCGATAGCTTCCACCCTTTCTGCATTGGTAAGGCGCCGTACAGCGGTATTGATTTTACCGTCCGACTTGCTTTTATACACAAAATAATGAGCTGTGGCTTTTGCGGCAATTTGAGGCTGGTGCGTGATTGAAATCAACTGGTGACCAGCGCTAAGTTCTTTCATAATAATACCCACCTGCTTAGCAGCTTCTCCGCTAATACCAGTATCTATTTCGTCGAAAATCAATGTTGGCAACTGGAGTTTTTTTGCCACTACTGATTTTATACAAAGCATCAGCCTGCTTAGTTCACCACCACTTGCAACTTTATTCAATGGTTCAAACCGGCCTGTTTTGTTTGCATCAAAAAGGTAGGTAACTGTATCGGCACCGTATTGGGATAAGGAAACCGGTGCCATTTTAATGCTAATCTGAGCATTGGGCATACCTACTTGTTGTAACAGGGAGTTTACTTTGTCAGTAAATGGCTTGGTCGCTTTTTGCCTGTTGGCAGAAATTTTTGCAGCTGCTTTATTACATGCTTCCACCAGCGCAGCAGTGGCTCTTTCTTTTTCGGCAATGGCACCATCAATATTTAAAACTATATCCAGTTTTTGCTGTAACGTTTCTTTTATTTCAATCAGGTGGCTGGTAGCAGTTACATTGTGTTTTTTTAACAACCTGTAGCCTGCAGACATCCTGTCATTGACCACCTGCATACGTTCCGGGTCGTAATAAATTCCGGCATTTAACTGATCTATACCGGCAGCGATATCATCCAGTTCTAATTGCAGGCTATGCAACCGGTTGCTGAGCTCTCCGGCAGTTTCATGATACTGCTTTAAATATCCCAGTTTGCCAGAAAGTACCTTCAATTGTTGTACTACCGGTGTTTCAGATTCCATTAATTCAAGATAAATGCCGCTTAATTCCTTTTTCACTTCTTCAGCATGACTGATCAATTTTAACTCTGCCTCTAAACTTTCCAGTTCATTTTCCACCAATGCAAGTTCATCCAGTTCTTCAAAAAGGAATTTATTGTAATCAAGCGATGCCAGGTGTTCTTTTTGCTGCTGTTTTAACGCTGCCAGTTCCTTTTCGGCCTGCCTGTAATTTTTATATACTATTTGATATTCGTTCAATAATTCCAGGTTGCCCGCCAATCCATCCAGCAATTGCCGTTGCAGTTCATCATCGCCCAGTTCAAGTGTATCAAATTGCTGGTGAAGATCTACCAGCAAAGAAGTGATTGCCTTTAATTGTGCAAGGTTTACGGGGGTATCGTTTATAAACGCCCTTGATTTTCCGTTCACCGCAATTTCCCTGCGTATCAGCAACAACTCTTCATTATCCAGTTCATTGGCCTTTAAGAAAAGCATTACCACCTCATTGCCTCTGGCCTCGAAGCAGGCTTCCACCACGCATTTTTTTTCTTTGTTAAATAATGCGCTGCTTTCGGCCCGCTCGCCCAGGATCAAACTTAATGCGCCCATGATGATACTTTTACCGGCACCTGTTTCCCCTGTTATCACATTCAACCCCTGAGAAAAGTCAACCGACAGTTCTTCTATGATGGCGTAATTAGCTATGTATAGTTTTTGAAGCATAATTTCAGAAAGGCAAATTAATCTATTCTGTTTTTATTTTAAGCGCTGCTAATAAAAAAGCACTCCATTATGGAGTGCTTTTTAAAAATATTGTAAGCTTAGTAATTACTTAACTTCCACGCTGTCATTCAGATCAGTATCAACAAGTATCCTTCCGCAGTTCTCACAAACAATTACCTTTTTGCGCAGCTTGATCTCACTTTGTCTTTGCGGAGGAATGGCATGAAAACAACCACCACAGCTATCCCTTTCCACAGGCACCACAGCCAGACCATTACGGTAACTTTTCCTGATCCTGTCGTAGCTGGTGATCAGGCGCTCATCCACGTGTGACCTTGCATCACCCGCTAATTTTTCGTAGTGCTTTTCTTCCTTCTCGGTTTCGCCAATAATTTTTTCTAATTCCCCTTTTTTTCCGCTAAGGTTACCTTCTTTGGTACTAACCGCTTTTTTAGCGCTTTCCAATTGTCTTGCCTTGTCAGCTATTTCTTCCGTAGCGTCTTTGATGTGCTTCTCACATAGCTTAACTTCCAGGGTTTGCATTTCAATTTCTTTGTTGATTGCTTCAAACTCCCGGTTATTTTTTACATTCTCACTTTGCTTTTCATATTTTTTTATCAACGCTTCTGCTTCCTTTATCGCTTCTTTTTTCTGGTTGATAAACTCCTGCATACCATTTATTTCTTCCTCTACCCTTAACTGGCGTGCATGTAATCCTTCAATTTCATCCTCCAGGTCTTTCACTTCAATTGGCAATTCACCTTTTAATATCTGGATCTCGTCCAGTTTGCCGTCAATCTTTTGAAGACGCAGGAGTGATTTCAATTTTTCTTCTACTGAAAAGTCTTTTACTGAAGCCATAATGTTGTTGTTTGTGCGGCGCTTTTGGTTATTCGCCTGAATTTTGTGGTAGTTATTGTTCTTTTTTTTCAGAGAAAATAATGCACCGGGTTGGTGTTTATTTCCGTTTTCAGGACGGCGAAGGTAGGGTATTTTTCCTTTAAAATATCAAAAAGCAGGCTAATGGTGTATTGTTCACTTTCATAATGACCAATATCCGCTATTACAAGCCGTTTTTCTGCGTCAAAGAACTCGTGGTATTTAACATCCGCAGTAATGTAGAACCGGGCTCCTGCATGGATGGCTGCCTTTATCAAAAAACTGCCTGCGCCACCACAAACCGCTATTTTTTTTACAGGTTGGCCGGTTAGTGGCGTGTGTCTTATCACGGTTAAACCAAATACTTTTTTAATATGAGATAAGCAAGCGGATTCATCCATCGTAGTGGAAAGCTCCCCTATGAGGCCCGTTCCGGTGGTGGACAGTTCATTTTCTAAGGGCATTATATCATAAGCCACTTCTTCATAAGGGTGAGCCGCCAACATTGCTTTTATTAGCTTGCTCTCCAGCCAGCTTTGAAATATTACTTCCACTTTAACTTCCTGTTCTGTATGGCGCTCACCCATACTGCCAGCATATGGATTGGCGCCCTTGCCTGCTTTAAAAGTGCCCTCACCCGTTGTATTAAAACTGCATTCGCTGTAATTACCAATATGCCCACCCCCGGCAGTGAATATTGCAGTACGCAGATTTTCTGCTGCTGCTGATGGAACAAATACGATCAACTTTTTAAGCAATCTGCTTTTGGGTAATAAGATCTGCCGGTTCACCAGGCCGAGCATATCCGCCATTTTGCCATTTACACCCGATATCACATTATCGAGGTTGGTATGGATGGCGTAAATAGCAATATCATTTTTTATGGCAGCGATTACCGTACGTTCCACATAATTTCTACCGGTTATTTTCTTTAGTCCGCCAAAAACGATGGGGTGATGAGCCACTACGAGGTTGCATTTTTTCTCTATCGCCTCCTGTATCACCTCTTCTGTGGCATCCAGTGATACCAGTATACCGTTACAATCCCAGTCTGTATTGCCGGTAATTAGCCCTGCATTGTCATAACTCTCCTGCAACTGCAGAGGGGCAATCAACTCCAAATGTGAAATGATATCTCTAATTTTCATGAACCCGAAATTTTGCTAAAGCTATTGGAAATTTACAGACAGCAGTTTTCAACGGCAAATATAGTTTGATATGCCTGTACAATTTTTTGCCCTGCCAACCGTTCTCAAAGGCAACACCCTTAATAAAATTTCCACAGTTATGACAAGGAACTTTTTAATGCGTAAATTTGGCGAAATACCTGTGATGATCTATAACTACAGAATGTATGTCGCCCTGATACTGGCTGCCGCGTTGTTGCTTGTGAGTTGCAAAAAAAAGGTGGAAGATATTTCCCAGCAAACCCTGCAGGAGTATTTTGAGGAAACCATATTGAATAAAAACTTTATTGTGGAATACGCAAAGGATACCGCAGCGGATATTACCGCCAACTACATTGCGGACACCTTCATCATGAAAAAAGGCGCCACCTACTACGATGGCGTAATGACAGGGAAAAATGGAGCCATCACTTATACAGGCACCTGGAGCAGCAATGAAGATTACAGCAGGCTCGTCATTAGTATTAACAACCCTGCTCCTCCTTCTACCTATACCTTTCTCAACAGGCCCTGGAAGTTTACCAAAAAATCGCTGCCTGTAATGGAACTGGCACCCTGGGGCACTACCGATCCAAAGGTGTTGCACATGAGAAGATTATAAATAATTTTTGTTTTAACCCGTATTTTATGCCAGGTGTAATTTGACCCTGCCTCACAATTTTTCCCGCTTTTTGGAGTTATATACAAGTTGAGCTGTTACTGTGCTCAAAAGTTTATAAAAACAAAAGCCAATTATCCATGAATGCAGGAAGATTTTTCAGGGCATTTATCCTGTTTGCCTTATTCACAGCAAGCTTAGCCACAAAAGCACAAGTAGCTGCACAATTCAGTGCAACACCCGTAAGCGGATGTTCCCCTCTCATTGTAAGATTTACTGACGAAAGCCAGGGCAGCCCCAACCAATGGCGCTGGGATCTTGGAAACGGAACCATTTCGTTTCTCCAAAACCCGTCTGCCACTTATTTTTCGCCAGGTAAATACACTGTGAAATTAGTGGTAAGGAATGCTTCCAGTGAAGATTCAGTGATAAAAACTGATTACATAGAAGTTTTTGCCAATCCAACGATTGATTTTTCTGCCTCTTCTACCAGTGGCTGTTATCCGCTGCCGGTAAATTTCACCGACATGACGGTACCAAGAAGCGGCACGATCACTTCCTGGTTATGGGATTTTGGAGATGGTAATACTTCAACGCAGCAAAACCCATCACATGTATATACTACAGCAAGGAACTTTAATGTAACCCTCCAGGTAAGAAACTCCAATGGATGTGTTTCAACTTTAACCAAGACATCGCTGATACAAATCAGTACCGGCGTATTGGCGCAGTTTACGAACGACAACCCGGAAACCTGTAAAGCACCCGTTACGATCAATTTTCAAAACCAGTCAACCGGTACGGGTGTGATTAATTACAGCTGGGATTTTGGGGATGGAAGTACATCTGACCTTATCAATCCATTTCACACGTATTCAACTAATGGCACATACACTGTAAAACTGGTATTGACTAACGCCAACGGATGTTCGGATACGCTGATAAAAAACAATGCAGTTACGGTTGGTTCTGTTGAGGCTAAATTCACCACCCCGCAAACAATTTGCCAGGGTGCCAATATGCAGTTTACAAATACCTCTGCCCCGATGCCTGCATCCGTATATTGGGATTTTGGAGACGGCAGCAGCAGTACACAACTCAACGCATCCCACACTTACAATACAGCCGGGAACTACACAGTTAAAATGGTAGCTAATTTTGGCGCCTGTATTGATTCAGCTACAAGGAGCATAACGGTGCAGTCTAAGCCGACAGCCGCATTTTCCGGCTCAGATACTGCTAATTGCAGGGCTCCGCTTACAGTAAATTTTACTAACCAGTCTGTCAACTCAACTGCATGGACCTGGAGCTTTGGCGACGGAGGCACATCCGCTCTGCAAAGTCCTTCCCATACGTATAACAATGCAGGCAATTTCTCAGTAAAGCTTGTTACCACTAATACAAATGGTTGCAGTGATTCAATTACTAAAACAAATTATATTTCTATAGTAAGACCGGTTGCAACCATCGCCAATGTACCGGACAGTGGATGTGCGCCCTTCACAAAAACTTTCAGTGCATCGCTTGATATAGCCGATCCGGTAACCAGTTATACCTGGAATTTTGGGGATGGCACTACATCAACAGATGTATCACCCACGCATACATTTTCAACCGAAGGAGCGTATAACATTTCTGTTATTGTAGTTACAGCAAGTGGCTGTACAGATACTGCCACCGTTTTACGTGGAGTGGTAGCAAGCAGTAAACCAACAGCTAACTTCAGCGCCGATCCTTTGAGTTCTTGTGCTAAAAATCCTATAACATTTACCAATCTTTCCACTGGCGCCAACAGGTGGTTATGGGAATTTGGCGACAGCACCAGGTCAACTTTGCAAAACCCGGTACACCAGTATCGTGATACAGGGTATTTTGATATTAAACTCAGAATCTGGAATGGCGGCTGTATGGATTCGCTGGTCATGCCAAATTATATCCTGATCAATCCACCCATTGCGAGGTTCAGGGCAAACTTTACATGTGGCAACCCATTTGTAAGAACCTTCCTGGATCAATCCATCGGCGCAGAAGAATGGCATTGGGATTTTGGTGACGGAAATACTTCCACCGTTAGAAGCCCGGCGCATACTTTCGCCTCTCCTGGTACTTATACAGTAACATTGAGAGTAGTGAATAATACATTTGGATGTGATTATACCAGCACCAGGCAGGTACAAATAATAGACACTGAAGCACAGTTCAGCACGCCTGATACAACTGTATGTAAAGGTGACAATGTAATTTTCACTACCGGTCTGAGTCTCGCCAACATCAATTCGTTAAACTGGAACTTTGGGGACGGTACAGCTTCAGTTAATTCTGGTTTTCAGTCTACCGGGGTTGACCATATCTTTAACCGCACAGGACAATTTAATATCCGGCTTATTACTGTTGACAAGAATGGCTGTTCAGACACGTTAGTAAAAACAAGTTACATCTCCGTAAGCGGACCTGCGGCAAGTTTTGCACCAGCCAATGGAGGATCTTGCTTAAACGCTACAGTTATCTTCAATGACGCCTCAACTGGTACAAGTCCGGTACAGCAATGGGAATGGCAATATGGAGATGGTACTTCGGAAATACTTACTGCCCCTCCGTTCCAGCATTTATATACAACTGCAGGTTCGTATGCGGTAAAATTAAAAGTAACCGATGCGCAAGGATGTACTGACAGCACTACGTTAGCAACTTCGCTTATTATTTCAAGCCCTAAAGCAAATTTCAGCACGGCGGATACATTCAGCTGTCCGGGCAGGAGAATTCGTTTTATAAATCAAAGCACAGGATCGGGTTTAACTTACCGGTGGAATTTTGGTGATAACAGTACGGCCTCATCACAAAATCCATTGCATCCTTACGCCAATGATGGAATTTACTCGGTAAAACTTGTAATAGCCGATCCATTTGGTTGTTCCGATTCAATAACAAAGACAAATTATATCACTATCAATAGTCCTGTTGCTCTATTCAGTCTTAGCGATACGGCCAGCAACTGTCCGCCATTGGTTGTACAGTTCACCAATCAATCCACCAATGCACAAAGCATCCGGTGGGATTTTGGAGACAGTACTTATTCTACAGACGCTAATCCCACGCATTTTTATAATTACCCCGGCATTTATCATGCAAAACTGATTGCCACGGGAATAGGAGGTTGCGTTGTAACACATGAAAGAACAATCACCATTAAGGGCCCCGAAGGAAGTTTTACCTATAATCCTTTAGCAGGCTGTAACCCCGTAACGGTAAACTTTTCCGCCACCACCAATGGCCGTTACTCCTTCGTGTGGGATTTTAATGATGGTACCACTGTCACAACAAATGATTCCATATTATCACATACATATACTTATCCTGGCAGGTATGTGCCCAAGATGATCCTTATTGACCAATCTGGTTGCCAGGTGCCTATAAGAGGGCGTGATTCAATTACGGTGAGCAATGTTACCAATCATTTCAGTTTTGACAGGAGGCTGCTTTGCGATTCCGGTATTGTTTCTTTTGCGGACTCTTCTATTATCACTGAAGGTGATAATATCAGTCTGTACCAATGGGATTTTGGTGATGGTATTACATCCATTACCCAGCACCCGGCGCACCAGTACTTACAGCCCGGCATCTACTATCCGCAACTTATAACAGTAAGCAGGATGGGCTGCACGGATACCCTAAGGGCAGCATCACCTGTACGGGTGGTTGCATCACCAAGGGTAAACATACTATCTACCGGCAACGGTTGTACGCCATTAACTGTAACATTCAACAGCCAGCTGGCAGTACCTGACACATCAGTAATAACCTGGCAATGGAATTTTGCTAATGGCAATACTGCTGTAACAGCCAGCCCGGCAGCCCAGCAATATTTAACAGCCGGCTTACATAACATCACACTTATTGGAACCAACAGCAGTGGCTGTACGGATACGGCATCACTGGCAGTGGAATCCTATGCCATCCCGGTTGTAAATGCGGGTGCAGACTTTATACTTTGTAAAGGCAGTGGTAAAACAATTGAAACAACCGGGGCGGATACTTATACATGGTCGCCGGCTGCAGGATTAAGCTGCATCAATTGTGCAAATCCTGTTACCAGTACGCAAAGCAATATCACTTATACAGTAACCGGCACGTCTAACCAGGGCTGCAGTGCGGTAGACAGTATTAATGTGTCAATAAAAGAAAAGTCAAGGATCACTTACAGCAGCAGCGACAGTCTTTGCGCCGGAAGTTCTAAAAAACTGTTTGCAACGGGCACCGACAGCTATTCCTGGTCGCCGGCTAACGGGCTCGATAACCCTAATATCAGTGAACCAACGGCAGCACCTTCGGTAACTACCAATTACATGGTGGTAGGATCGGATGATTTAGGTTGTTTTAAAGATACAGGGTATGTAAATATCAGGGTAAATCCAATGCCAACAGTGGAGGCGGGTGCAGATAAAACCATTAATGTGGGACAGACCATTGACCTCGTGCCGGTAATATCAGCAGATGTAACTACTGTTGTATGGAATCCCACTACCGGCCTGTTCAGGAATGTATACCCGGGCATTAGTGTTAAGCCAATGGAAAATACGGAATACAATGTGGAGGTTAAAAACCGTGGCGGCTGTTTAGCCAGGGACAGGGTAACCGTATATGTTATATGCAATGGCTCAAATATTTTTGTTCCTAATACTTTTTCTCCCAATGGAGATGGCTCCAATGATGTTTTCTTTCCAAGAGGTACGGGCTTGTTTAAGATAAAGAGCCTCAGGATATTCACCCGCTGGGGAGAGATCGTATTTGAGAAAACAAACTTTGATGCCAACAATGCCGCATACGGATGGGATGGTACCAGTAAAGGCCAGAAAGCCAACCCTGATGTATTTGTTTACACGCTGGAAGTGATATGTGATAATGGAAGTGTGCTTACCTATCGTGGCAATATTTCACTTGTAAAATAAAGATGCTTTTGTTTTTATTAAACCTCAAAGAAGCTGGCCGAAGGGCCGGCTTTTTTATTTTTTCAGTTACGCTAAAAAAATAAAACGTCATCCAATGGTCAAAATAATATTTGAAAAAACATACGCTCAAATAACTGTATTATTTACAGGTGAAGTGAAGGATATTTTTTATATTGCAACTATATCGGCCCCTTGATAAACTGGAAGAAATATTACCCCGGAACACTTTGCTGCCTGATAATGTTATGCAGTTCCTTTACTGTATATGGGCAGGTGGTGGCTGATTTCAGCGCCACGCCCATTTCCGGTTGTGCACCCTTAGTTGTTCAATTTACCGACAACTCTGCCGGCAGCCCCAGTTCATGGAGCTGGGATTTTGGCAACGGCAACTCAGCAACACAAAAAAATCCGGTGGTCACTTATAATAATCCAGGCGTATATAGTGTGCAGCTAAGGGTGAGCAATACATCAGGTTCTAACAGCATAACTAAAAACCAATACATTACCGTTTATGATAACCCAATAGTACAATTTACAGTTAACGACTCTTTAAACTGTATTCCCTTCACCACCCGGTTTACAGACCTCAGTACCTGCACCACAGGAAATATCACCTCCTGGCAATGGGATTTTGATGATGGTGCCACCAGCACGGTTAAAAACCCCCAGCACCTGTACACACAGGCAGGTGCATTTAATATAACCCTGCAGGTAACTACCAGCGGCGGCTGCACAAAAAGCCTGAGTAAACTTGCCTATATAAAGGCCGCTGATTCTATCCGTACACAATTCAATTTTTCATTGCCTGTAAAATGCAAACCCCCGGAAAAGATTTTCTTTTATAATAATTCAACCGGACCAGGCAGTATACTGTATACATGGGATTTTGGAAACGGAAACACAACAAATACCTTTTCCGCTTCTCAAATTTATACAGCAGGAGGGTTATACAGTATCACTCTAACTGCAAGAAATGATTTTGGATGTACTGATACATTGATTTTAAAAGACACTTTGTTAATAAAAGATATACGCTCGGCTATCATAAGCGACGATACAGTTTGCGTTAATTACAGGATGCTGCTCACTAACGGTACAGTTCCAGCGCCTTTAAGTTCCCAATGGTTGTACAGTGATGGCGGTTCTTCCTTTAGCGCCACCACCGCAAAAACCTGGACCAATCCCGGTGATTATACCGTGAAACTGGTAAGTAATTTTAATGCCTGCTCTGACTCGGTTACAAAAAATATCAGGGTACTACCCTCACCCGTCATTGATTTTTCTGCATCGGACCTGGCAGCGTGCAGGGTACCATTTTCCGTAACATTTGCTGATCTGACAGCAGGTGCCACCAGCTGGTTTTGGGATTTTGGAGACGGCACCAGTTCCACCCTTCAAAACCCACTGCACACTTTTACAACGGAAGGAGAATATGACGTTACACTGAGGGTGAACAGTGCAGCAGGATGCCAGGCTTCCCTTACAAAAAAAGGTTTTATAAAAGTACACCGGCCCAGGATAACTATTGACACAAAAGAAGGCGGCGGTTGTTTGCCTTATGTTTTTACACCCTACCCGTTTGTAAATGCACCTGACGGTGTCAATAGTTTTTTGTGGGATTTTGACAATGGACAAACCTCCAGCATCCAGTTACCCACGGCGGTATATACAGATCCAGGCAATTATAATATTAAGCTCGTTGTTACTTCAACAGATGGCTGTGTGGATTCATTGATTATCCCGGCGGGTGTAAGAACGGCAGGTATTAAACCTGTCATTGATTTTAACCTGTCCCCTGCTGTTGTATGTCCCGGATCAAATGTGCAGTTTACTCACCTAACTGCCCCTGCAGATAAGTGGATGTGGAAATTTGGCGACGGCACCACTTCTGAAATACCGGATCCTGCTCATGCATATTATGACTCTGGCAGGTATTCGGTAAAGCTGATTGCCTGGAACAATGGTTGTGATGATTCCCTAACCAAAACAGGCATAGTAACTGTATTGCCCGGACGTGCCAGGTTCCGGCCGGTATATAACTGTATCAACAAAAAAGAGGTTTTTTTCAAAGACAATTCGGTATTGCCACAGAGCTGGAATTGGGATTTCGGTGATGGAAGCACATCAACTGAACAGAACCCAGTACACAGCTTTTCTAATTATCAAACTTATACTGTTTCGCTCACCACAACCAATGCGGCCTGCTCAAGCACAACAACTTTACAGGTAAAAACAGTGAATGAAGTGGCAGATTTTATAGCCAGTAAAGCATCCATTTGCAAATCAGATTCAGTACTTTTTTATACTGCAGGCATCAACCGGAACAATATAAAAAAAATGATCTGGGATTTTGGTGATGGTGTTATTGACAGCTTAACGGGCGACAGTGTACAGCATTTGTATAGCCAGCCAGGTAATTTCTCTATACAACTCAGTATTGTTGACACCAATGGCTGTTATACTACAATAAGCAAATCAAATTTGATATTTGTTTCCGACCCAAAGGCATCTTTTACAATAACCACACTCAATGGCTGCCGTAACCAGCCAGTCAGTTTTAATAATACATCCACCAATGAAGCCGGCCGCAACAATATCTCCAGCTGGAAATGGGATTTTGGCGATGGAGAAACACAAAATAATATTCAGCCGTTCAGCAATCCGGTTACCCATAATTATAGTATAACGGGTTATTATTATCCTTCACTGAAAATTATTGATTCTGCGGGGTGTGCAGACAGTATTGCCTACGCAGTACCCGTACGGATATACCAGCCGGATGCTAATTTTTTTGCTCCTAATTTCAATACCTGTAAAGAGGATACGCTGATCATTCGAAATCCTTCAACGGGCAGCGGGCTTACTTATTTATGGAGTTTTGGAGATGGAAGTTTTTCGTCTGATTCATTACCTGTAAAACAATACACATCCAACGGAGACTATACCATAAAATTAGTAGTGACAGATATCGCAGGATGCAAGGACTCGTTGAGCAGGGTTAATTATGCAAAAGTGAGAGATGTAAGTGCATCCTTTACCGTTAGTGACAGCACAGGAACCTGCACACCGTTCCAGGTGAAGTTTTACAACACTTCATTAAACGCATTATCGCAACTATGGGATTTTGGAGACGGTGGATTTTCCTCCACGGTTAATCCTGTATATTCCTACGCTGACCGGGGTTCTTATACGGTGCGGCTTACAGCAAGAAGGTCAAACCGTTGCTTCAAAACTGATTCTATAAAAATAATAGTGCAGGGCATCGATGCCAGCCTGCAATACCGGCCATTAGCCGGTTGTGCACCATTAGCAGTGTCGCTGAATGTAGTATCCGATGATTCACTTACGTATTCCTGGGACTTTAATGATGGCGTTGTTTTTTCATCCAGTGATTCAGCAACCACGCACACGTATACCTACCCCGGTCAGTTTATGCCTTCGGTTGTGGTGAAAGATACTGCAGGTTGTTTCTTACAACTCACCGGGGCTGATACCATAAAACTGTTCAGCAGCCGGGTAAATTTTTCTGCAATAGACAGTTCAGTGTGTTCTGGTGACAGTGTATATTTCTATGACTCTACTATTACCGGTAGTACCATCACGGGACACCGATGGGAATTTGGAGACGGAAGCTATTCTACAGAAGCCAGCCCGGTACACTTTTATACTATCCCTGGCACCTATACGATAAAACTTTTTGTAAGTACAGCATATGGCTGTTTAGACAGCCTGGTAAAACCTGGCTATATCCGGGTATCGGTAACGCCGGACATAAACATTGCAGGTAATGAGGCAAACTATTGCGGACAAAGCATGGTTTCTTTTACAGGCAATACAACAACAACAGATACGGCCGCGACGTACTGGAAATGGAATTTTGGAAACGGGCAGACGTCTTCAATAAAAGATCCTGCTGCTCAGCAATACAAGGATACAGGTTTGTATAACATCCAGCTCATTATGAACTACAGTACAGGCTGCGCCGACACAGCCAGCAGCACTATTCGTATTCTGCCTGTTCCAAATACATTTGCAGGCAATGATACGGCCATCTGCGAAGGTGCATCCATAATGCTTCATGCTTCGGGTGCAGATAATTATACCTGGCGGCCGGATATTCATTTAAGTTGTACTAACTGTAATGACCCCTTATCAAATTCGCCCAACAGCATACTGTATTATGTGAGCGGCGTTAACAGTGCTGGTTGTGAAAAAACAGACAGTGTATTCATTGAGTTAAAAAAACCTTTCGTACTTAACAGCCCTTCCGACTCCGGAGCAATCTGCTCAGGAAAAAGTTTGCAGCTTTTGGTTAATGGGGCAGAAAATTACTATTGGTCACCCGCAAACGGTCTTAGTAATACCAATACAGCCAACCCCGTTGCCAGCCCGGTTACAAATACCATTTATACCGTTGTTGGTTATGACAGTATCAATTGCTTCCGGGATACAGCTTTTATGTATGTGGAGGTATATCCATTGCCATCTGTAAATGCCGGTGATGATTTAATATTGAATGAAGGAAAAGAAGTAACGCTTTCGCCCCAATATTCCAATGATGTCATTCAATGGAACTGGTATCCACCCATTGGCCTGAATTGTACCAACTGTGCATCCCCCGTTGCAACCCCGAGCGATGGTACAACATACAAGATAGAAGTGACTAACGGAAATGGATGTACTTCTTCAGATGAAATTTTTGTACAGTTAAAATGTGACCGCAGTAATATATATATGCCTGCTGCTTTTTCTCCCAATGGCATCAATAAAATTTTCTGCCCGCTTACACTGCCGGGAACTGGCACACTGAAGATCGCAGCCTTTAAAATTTACAATCGCATTGGTGGTCTTGTTTACACCAATGGCAATTTCAACACGAATGACCATAGCAGCGGATGGAACGGAAAGTACCAGGGTGCCGATGCGCCTGCGGGTACTTATGTATACACGGTTGAATTTGTTTGCAGCAGTGGAAAAGTGGTGTCTTTTGCCGGAAATATTTTACTGCTGCGATAATAAAGTTTACCCACCGGCGTTTATATATGGACAACAGTCACTAAGTATCCAAACCTAAGAAAACAAATCCGATTTTATGAAAGCCATCCAACAGAAATTGTTGTGGGTAACACTCATGATAATTTCAGCACAAACAGTCCGGTCGCAGGACATTCATTTTTCACAATTCAATGAGGCTCCACTATTAAGGAATCCAGCGTTAGCCGGTCTTTTTTCGGGTGACCTTCGGTTGCAATCTGTTTACCGCACACAATGGCAGAGCGTAACAACACCGTATCAAACCACTTCGCTTAATGGAGAATATAAAATACATGTAGGTAACAGTGAAGACTATATGACAGTGGGTGCACAGGTAATGCTCGACAGGGCCGGTACCATTGCGATGTCTGCAACACACATTCTTCCAGCTTTAAACTATCATAAATCGTTAAGCGAAGAAAAAAACATGTACTTATCACTCGGGTTTATGGGCGGACTTGTACAACGGAGATTCGACAGAGGCAAGGTAACAACCAATACGCAATTTGACGGTGTTACCTATAACCCTGGTGCAACAGACGGAGAAAATTTTGACAACGCTTCATACAGTTATTTTGATGGAACAGCGGGTCTGAGTTTTAATACACAGTTAAATGACAACCCCGACAATAACTTTTTTGCTGGTGTAGCATTACATCATTTCAACAGGCCATCTAATATTGGCTTCTATACAGCAGGTAAAACAAGGCTTGCTCCAAAGTGGGTGTATTCAGCCGGTGCAAGGTTAGCAACATCTGAATTCTCTTATGTAACCTTTCATGCAGATCACTCACAGCAAGGCGCAAGTTCACAAACAATTGGGGGTGCAATCTATACGTACAAATTAGACAGCGAAGTAGACCCGGTTTACCTGATACATGGTGGTTTGTTTGTAAGAGCAAAAGACGCCATCATACCAGTAGCAAAACTGGAAGTGAGACCCTTATCAATTTCTGTTAGCTATGATGCTAATATTTCAAAACTCAATGCAGCCAGCAACGGCCGCGGAGGATTTGAACTCGGTATTTCTTATCAAACATTTTTAGAGCGCAACAGTACCAGCAGGAACGCAGTACGTTGCCCAAGATTTTAAAATATTAGTTACTCCAGACGTCAAAGCTTAAAGTCGTAGCCTGGCACAAGAGCTTTTGTTTTTATGGATTGTTTGGATAACTAAGAGCCCCCTTTTGGGGGCTTTTTGTTTTGCAGCTACCCCCATTAAAAAGCGTTCGTTTTGGGTAATTGAAGAATGTCATTATCTTGAAGCCCGGGAAGTATACAGGTCAGCAAAATAATAAAGGCCTGTTAGTAATAAAAAGCATTTACAAATTCAGAAAGCAATGAAAGCAGCAGTTTCTATCCTGGTTTTTTTATATTTCACTGCTGCTGGTTTTGCACAGGAACAACATCCTGAAGTTACCATTCATTCAAGAGTGGACACAACGAATCCTGAAATTAAGCTCATCATAAAACTCTGGACAAACTATTTGAATGCAGCCCCGGACAGTTTATACAACAATCCACATTGGAATAATACAGAGAAGGCAGTTTATGCGGACTTCGACTTTTCACGTAAGTTTATTTACCAGGTACCATCGGACCAGCTATTACATTATTTTAAACCTACTGTTTTATCTGTGGAAAAAGAGGGGAAGTACTACAGTATCAGGACCATTTTTTTTGCTGGTGACACTAATTCTGTCAGCAAGCGATCGAATCCATGGTGTATTACCAAATTGTACGCTGTAAAGGAAAACAAAGAATGGAAATTAATAAATGCCCTCCCGGTTATTACCGAAAAATGGGCAAGAAAAAAAATCGGGAAAATTACGTTTATCTATCCACCGGCACACCAGTTCAATTTGCAATCAGCCAGCAAGGCCAATGAATTTTGTGAATACCTTCAAAGCAAATTTAAATTACCAGCAATTGAACCGTTTGCATTTTATATAACAGACAATGCAGATGATATGGGCAAACTGCTGAATTTTGATTTCTATTTTGCAGGTTATACCACTGGAACAGCCATGCGGAATAACAATATACTGTTAAGTGGACTTGGTTCTGAATACTATCCGCACGAACTGGTGCATATGATACTGCCGGAATCCGGCATGCATTCAATGATTGAAGAGGGTTTTGCTTCATGGCAGGGAGGAAGCAATGGAAAAACATTTGAAGAGAATGTGTTGCAATTAGCTGACCTGATGTATAAAAATGGAGAGATCACTTTTAATACAGTATTAAATAAATCCAGCGATTGGCATACAAGCGCCTATTATACAATGGGTGCTGTTTTATGCAAAACTGCTTTTGATACAGGGGGTATTGATTTTGTACAAGCTTTGTTAAACGTTCCAAATGAAGACAGTAAACTCATTGAAACAGTTTGTAATATTTTTAAAATAAAAACGGAAGACATTGACAGATTTTTGAAAAGTAAGATTACAGCGTATTCATCAGTCCGCTAAAACAGTAATAGATGCCGGGCAGAACGATATCAAAAAAAAGAACATTCACATGATGACTAACAAAGAAAAAGCAACTGCGTTCTCAAACGGAGAATTTGAAAAAACGTACCACTTTATTTCCGATAATGCAGCATGGACAGTAGTAGAAGAAAACAGGTTTGCCGGCAAACAGGCAATTATTGATCATTGTGAGCAGGTTGGCAATTACTTTAAATCAGTAGAAACGGATTTTAAAACGCTGCATGTAATTGAAGAAGGAAACAAAGTTGTTGTAAATGGTACTGCAGAGTTTTTGAGAGAAAACAAGCGTGTAGCCTTTGTTTCTGCTTGTGATATTTATGAGTTTAATAATAATAATGAAATTCAGTACATTACTTCTTACTGTATAGAATCAAAATAAAAGATTGGCCGGTAGTGGAATGTATAACACTTGAAATAGATCTCTACTCACAGACCGGGTTGAGAAAAAAGAGAAAAATCATCAGTCACACAAATAACAATTCAACAATAAAGCCAGGGAGCATTCCTTACACATTAAACCTGAAATGCATCACATCCCCGTCTTTCACCACATACTCCTTCCCTTCTATTCTTAATTTGCCATTTTCCCTGCAGGCTGCTTCAGATTTGTATTGAAGAAAATCATCGTAAGCGATCACTTCTGCTTTGATAAACCCTTTTTCAAAGTCTGTATGAATCACACTGGCAGCTTGTGGCGCCTTCCAGCCATGTTGTATCGTCCAGGCCCTTACTTCCTGTACACCTGCAGTAAAGTAGGTAGAGAGGTTCAAAAGCTTGTAAGTAGAATGTATGAGACGATCTAAAGCTGGCTCGGTCATTTTATATTCCTCCATGAACATAGCCTTGTCATCCGGGTTTTCAAATTCAGCTATCTGTGCTTCAATAGCATTGGTCATTACGATCACTTCATTGCCCTCATTCTTCACTGCCTCTATCAACGCTTCGCTATACTTATTACCCGTGTGCATGCTGGCTTCATCCACATTGGCAACATACAATATATGTTTATCTGTAAGCAAAAACAAGTCGGCAATAGCACCTTTTTCTTCCTTGCCCAGGCCCAGCGTGATGATATTCTTACCTTTTTCCAAATGCTCTTTACAGCGAACTAATATTTCGAGTTCGGCTTTTGCTTTGGTATCTGTTTTGGCAAGTTTTTCGGTACGCTGAATTTTTTTATCTACACTTTCAAGGTCTTTTAGCTGCAGTTCCGTTTCAATAATTTCCTTATCGCTTACCGGGTTGATGGCACCTTCTTCCCTTAAAATATTATCATCCTCAAAACAGCGGATTACATGGATGATGGCATCCACTTCACGTATATTGGCTAAAAATTTATTGCCCAGCCCTTCCCCCTTACTGGCTCCACGAACAAGTCCGGCAATATCCACTATTTCTATTTGCGTAGGTACGATCCTGTCAGGCTGCACCAATTCTGCCAGTTTATTCAGTCTTGGATCTGGCACATTTACCAACCCAACATTCGGTTCAATGGTACAAAAACGATAATTGCTTGCCTGCGCTTTGGCACTGTTACTAACTGCATTAAATAAAGTTGATTTTCCTACATTAGGTAATCCCACAATGCCTGCCTGTAAAGCCATAAAAAAAGTTTAAATTTTAATTTCAACCGGTTAGTCAATTAAACACCGGTTTTTTTCAGCGCCGCAAAGGTAAGGGAAGCAGCCGAATGAATGAGAGCGAAATTAATGGTGAGGGGCAGCTCCTGGTGAAAATTTTTCCCAACTCGCCCCAAAAAAAAGGGTGATGGGCTTACAAAAAGATTTGCACAGCATTTGTTTTATATGATCCGTCATTCAAAACAAATGCTGCAACAGGCAAATGCAGCTGTTCATATGACTAGTCAACAGAAGAATAATAAACCGAAAGAACGTTCACAGTGAATTAATACTGTACTGATGAAAAAGCTGTACCTATCTTTTTTGATGATTGCAATCGCAATCACCTGTCCAGTTTTAAAAACCTTTGCACAGCCAGCAGCTGCGTTTTCTGCCAGCCCTTTAACAGGCTGTGCACCGCTGGTGGTAAACTTTACCGACAATTCAGACGGCAGCCCCACTGCATGGAACTGGGATCTGGGCAACGGCACTTTATCAGCCTTAAAAAATCCTTCCACCACCTATATCAATCCCGGCACCTATACCGTAACACTAACGGTGACCAATGCCACAGGAACCGGTACTATCACAAGAACATCTTTCATTACTGTCTATGACAAACCCAGTGTAAACTTTACCGTGGATGATTCAGCCAGTTGTATTCCATTTGTATCAGCCTTTACTGACCTTAGCAGTACAACATATGGCAGCATTACTGCATGGGAATGGGATTTTGATGATGGGAGCAGGAGCAATGAACAAAATCCGGCACACAGCTTTACTGAGACAGGCAATTACAATGTTTCATTAAAAGCAACCAATGATGCAGGCTGCTTTAACATCGTGAACAAACTGGCTTATATTAAAGCCGCTGATCCGCTAACGGTATCATTCGGTTTTTCCCAACCAGCATTGTGCAAACCACCGGAAACCATTACGTTTACCAATAATTCACAAGGGCCAGGCCCTGTAAATTATCTTTGGAACTTTGGTGATGGCAACAGCTCAGCTGCTAATAATCCCTCTCATACCTACAATACCGGTGGAATATTTTCTGTAACACTGACCGCAACCAATAATATCGGTTGTACCGGCAGTTTACAATTAAGGGATACACTTGTAATAAAAAACAACCAGACCATCATTGAATCAATTGACACTGTTTGCATAAATAAAATAATGACACTTACCAATGCCAGCACACCTGCCCCATTAGCTACACGCTGGTTGTTTGATGACGGAAGCAGTGCGTTTGGAAATACTGTTTCTATAACATGGCCATCTGCTGGTAACCACACCGTAAAGCTGATCAGTAATTACGGCAGTTGCACAGACTCTGTTGTTAAAACAATAACTGTTTTAGAACCGCCTGTAGCAGACTTCACTTCTACAGACAGTTTCTTTTGCCTGGCACCGGCGCTTGTTAATTTCCGGGATGTTTCGTCGGGTGCTTTGTACTGGAACTGGGACTTTGGTGATGGAGATTCTTCCGCATCAAAGGATCCTGCCCATACCTACAGCACTGACGGTGAATATGCGGTAAGACTAACGGTAACGAATGCACCAGGCTGCACAAACACAGCAACAAAATACCGTTACATAAGGATTGCTGCACCAACTATCAGTTTTGATACCAGGGAAGGCGGTGGTTGCATTCCTTACACTTTCAGACCCTATCCTGCCATTAGCTCTCTTGACAGTATAGTCAGCTATTTATGGGACTTCGGAAATGGCAACACATCCGGAGACAAATTCCCCTCACATATCTATTCAGATACGGGTGTGTACACCGTAAAATTATTTATCACTACGGCAAGTGGCTGCCGCGATTCTGTGATAATTGATAGTGCAGTGCAAACCGGCACCCCCCCGGTAGTTGATTTTAACTTCAGCCAAACACAGGTTTGCCCCCGTACGGCAATCAATTTCACCAGCTTTGCGCCCGCTGCAACAAGATGGCTATGGAAATTTGGTGATGGCAATAGTTCCGAAGAACAAAACCCTTCTTACCCATACTTGGATAGTGGCTTGTACAGTGTGCAGCTCATTGCATGGAATAAAGGTTGTGCTGATTCCGTAACCAAAAATAATATCATCAGTGTACTACCCGGACTTGCACGGTTCAGACCAATAGTTAACTGCGGCAATAAAAGAGAAGTATTTTTTAAAGATAGTTCTGTGTCCGCAGAAAACTGGCGTTGGGATTTTGGTGATGGTACAATATCCACTGCACAAAACCCCACACACCTGTTTGGTAATTACCAATCTTACACTGTATCATTAACAACCAGCAGTGCACAGTGCACAAATACAGATTCAATTATTGTAGCTATCAGTAATGACAGTGCTGACTTTACGGTAAATAAAAACACAGGCTGCAGAAATGAAATATTTTCCTTCAACAATACAATTGCTGATAAAACAAATATTGCCAATTATTACTGGGATTTTGGAGATGGTATAACTGACAGCAGCTCCACATCAGACACCGTAAGGCATAGCTATCAAAACGGAGGACTTTATACCATATCATTAACGGTGGAAGATATTAACGGCTGTGTCTCCACGAAAACACAAACAGGTTTATTATTCATTTCAGCACCCAATGCAGCTTTCTCTCTCAGCACAGCGGGTGGCTGCAGCAACCAACCAGTACAGTTTATAGATTCTTCTACGGGCAATATCAGTGATTGGTATTGGGACTTTGGTGATGGAAATACAAGGACATACACGTCGGCACCAACAAACATTACACATACCTACAACAGTACCGGTCAGTATCTCCCAATATTGGTTGTAGTTGACTCTGCAAACTGTTCTGACAGTTCGATGATTAGCTTTCCTGTGACTATTTCCCAGCCTGTAGCCGATTTTACAGCTGCAAATTTTATTACCTGTCCAAATGATAATGTTAAATTTCAAAATATTTCTGTTGGTGAAAACCTGACTTACAGCTGGAATTTCGGGGACAGTTCTTCATCAAATGCAGAAACGCCTGTGAAACAATATACAGTTGACGGGGATTATACCGCAACATTAATCGTAACTGATGCATTCGGATGTACAGATACGGTGATAAAACAAAATTATATACAGGTTAAAACAGTTACTGCTGCTTTTAGTACAATTGATACCAATGGCCTGTGCATCCCCTACCGCAGCATTTTTGCCAATACCTCTGTAAATGCCAACAGATATGCCTGGGATTTTGGTGATGGCGGATTTTCCACCACTGCCAATCCCAACTATTACTATTCAACTGCAGGAACATTTTTTGCAAAACTTACTGCCTTCCGTTCTGCTACCTGCCTTAGTACTGATTCAGTAAGGATCAGGATAAATGCCCCCTCCGGTGTATTAAGTTATCTTCCACAAAATGGTTGTGCACCATTGCAGGTTTCATTTAATGTTGTTACGAATGATAAGGTTTCCTATATATGGGATTTTAATGACGGCACTTCCTACACATCCAATAACGCAGCTGTTAATTATACCTATGAAATACCTGGCAATTTTGTTCCAAGAGTTGTGCTTAAAGACAGTCTCGGTTGTGCGGTACCGTTATTTAGTGAAGACACCATCAGGTTATATAGCACCATTGTCAATTTTAAAGCTGCAGACCCGGTTGTTTGCAATGGAGAACCAGTACAGTTTATGGATTCATCTTTTTCAGAAAGCCCGGTTTTGTCACGCCGTTGGTATTTCGGAGACGGAAGTTTTTCAACCGATGTGAACCCGGTTCATCAATATGCAACTGCTGGTAATTACACAGTAAAACTGGTTGTAACCACCCGGTACGGTTGCCAGGACAGCATGGTGAGAAACAGTTATATACGGGTGTACCGTAAACCAGCTGTCAGTATCAGTGGAAATGACGCTGCTTATTGTGGTGCCGCCACCATAAATTTTACAGGCAACCAGCTAAATACAGACAATGGGCCGGTTATATGGAAATGGAATTTCGGCAATGGGAATGTTTCTTCTGAAAAGAATCCACCTGCTCAACAGTTTAATAATCCAGGCTCTTTCGTTGTTCAATTAACTGCATCTTACAATGAAGGATGCGCAGATACTGCTATATCAACAGTTACAATTAAGCCTTTGCCTGATGTTTTTGCAGGTAACGATACCATGTTATGTGCTGGTACGTCTCTGCAGCTTTCAGCCAGCGGAGCTGATTTGTATACCTGGCAGTCTGCAGCGGCACTAAGTTGCACTATTTGCAGTGATCCGGTTATCAATACTATCGACGACGTGTATGCGTATGTAACAGCATCCAACAGTGAAGGGTGTATAAAAACAGATAGCGTATTTATCAGTGTCAAAAAAGCATTAACCTTAAGTGTTCCAGCCAATGTTTCCATTTGTAGTGGCAAATCAATCCAATTGAGTATGGAAGGTGCGGAAATCTATACCTGGTCACCAGCTGAAGGGTTAAGCAATCCGGCAATAAATAACCCGGTTGCATCACCTTCCGCCTCCATTATTTATAAGGTAGTTGCCAGCGACAGCCTGAACTGTTTTACTGACAGTGCCCTCATTACCGTAAGCGTTTACCAGCAACCGTATGTAAACTTGGGTGATGACATTACACTGAACTCAGCTAACCCTGTTACGCTGGCACCTGTTTACTCAGGTGACATCAGTTCTTACAGGTGGACGCCTTCTGCAGACCTGAGTTGCTTCGATTGTCCCAACCCTGTTGCTTCACCCAAAAAGAACAGCTCCTATAAAGTGGAAGTAACGAATGCAGGCGGGTGCACAGCAAGTGATGAGATCAACCTGTTTGTAAAATGCGACAACAGCAGCGTATCATTGCCAACAGCCTTCTCTCCTAACAATGATGGCAGGAATGATAAATTTGGACCACTCGGCAGTGGTATCGTAATGGTAAGTTCTTTCAGGATATTTAACCGGTATGGTCAGTTGATTTTTATCAATGGCAACTTCCGGTTGGATGATAAATCCGGCGGGTGGGATGGAAAGTACAAAGGCCAGTACCAGCCAGCAGGAAACTATGTGTATTCAATAGAATTTGTATGCGGCAACAATGAAGTGAGTGTTGTAAATGGCAGTGTGATGCTGGTGAGGTAGTCATTGAGTTTTCCCCAATTTTTGATTTTATAATATTTTAGGACAACCGCCGCCAGGGTGATAAACCGCTGACGGGGTTTAAACAACGGCTAAAGGGGTTACACATCAAGAAAGCAAGAACTTATTTGCTATTAAAATATTATCTTGACCCTGTTATGCGTAAGACTACCTGCGCAACTCACCAGTAAACTAAAAACCAATATGGCCTTAAGCAGGATATGGAGTGCCTTTATAATAATTGCATTATCTGTTGCAGCTTTCCAGTTTTTTTTTAACGACAGCAGGGACGACATCTTTGGCAGGCTGGTTACCGGCACCAGCAAAGATGAATTCAGGTTTGTTTCTGTAACCGACAGTACTTCCACGGCTGCGCTTACTAAGCAAATGAAAGAGTATGGCTATGTTTTTCAAAAAGAGGCCGACAAGGAAACAAAATACATCATTGCAGACATACTTACCAAAGACTCAGCCAGTAAGATCCAGGCAACATTTCCTGCTATAAGGATTGTTGATGCCGGATATATCCTTGGCAAAAAGCAAAAACCGGTTGATGGCATTATTGCCACCTGCGAAGCTGCTGTGAGGATCTGCATTGGTTTGATCGGCATCATGGCATTGTTCATGGGTTTTATGAGTATTGCTGAAAAAGCTGGTGGTATAAGGTTTCTTTCAAAGATAGTAGGGCCTTTCTTTTCAAAATTATTTCCTGGAGTGCCAAAGGGCCACCCTGCACACGGGCATATGATGATGAACTTTAGTGCCAATATGCTGGGGCTTGATAATGCCGCCACACCTTTTGGCATTAAAGCAATGGAAAGTTTACAGGAGATCAATCCTGATAAAGAAAAAGCAAGCAATGCACAGATCATGTTTTTATGTTTACATGCTGCAGGCTTGTCAATTATACCAACCACTGTTATTGCAGCCAGGGCGATCACAACAGGACCGTTGGGGGAAAAATCAGTAAACCCTACAGATATTTTTCTGCCCTGCCTTATCGCCACTTTTATCGCCACATTGGCGGCATTGCTGATGGTGTCTTTTAAACAAAAGATCAAGATCGTTCAACCGGTTATTTTAGGATGGATACTGGGCATTTCTGCTATTATTGCATCGCTGGTTGCATTCATACTATCACTCAATACAGTTGGTGTAAATCTTTTTTCAGAGCAACTAAGCACCGGGTTGATACTACTCATATTTTTTGTGATCATTATTGGTGCTGTGTATAAAAAAATAAATGTGTTTGATGCATTCATTGAAGGTGCAAAGGGTGGATTTGAAACGGCAGTAAAGATCATACCCTATTTAGTGGGAATGCTGGTTGCTATCAGCCTGCTCCGCAGCAGCGGTACTTTTGACGTGATCATTAGTGGAATGAAAAGTTTATTCGCCCTGTTTGGCACCGATACCAAATTTGTGGACGGATTACCAACCGCATTGATCAAACCGATGAGCGGCAGTGGTGCAAGGGGGATGATGATCGACACGATGAGAACATTCGGCCCGGATAGTTTTGCTGGCAGGCTCAGCTGCATATTACAAGGCAGCAGCGATACTACTTTTTATGTGGTGGCGGTTTATTTTGGTGCTGTGGGTATCAAGAACACCCGATACGCTATCGGCACCATGTTACTGGCCGACCTTGTTGGAATTATCACCTCAGTTGCGTTGGCATATTTGTTTTTTGGATAGGCATCAACAAAACAGGGATTGATACTATCGCTTTTTGCTGGTTGCTTTTTTCTGCCTGGCATTGGGAATGCTGCTATCAGTTTTTATAACTGCAGCAGCCTTGCCCGTTGATGTTTCTTCTTCTTCTGATCCACCAAAGTAATTGCCAAACAATGCTGCCATTTCCCTTGCGTGGTAAATATTGCGGTTGAATTTATTACCCAAAACAATAATGGTGGCAGAATCCTCAATCAACCTGATAAATGCAGCATTGTTGCCATGCCATTTTCCATTGTGATAGATCATTTTTTTTCCATCGGGATAAATGTTCATTCGCCAGCCAAGGCCATAGTTTCTCACACCGGGCTTTTCATTGCTGTATGGCCGGTAAGCTTCTGATAAAGTACTATCCGCAAAAATTGCATTTGTATTTAATGCCTTATCCCAAATCAATAAGTCTTGCACGGTGCTGTAGATATTTTTATCACCATATATGGCGTCAAATGGATCCCATGGTATTAATCCACCTCTCCAATCATAACTCCTGTTCACCTTTTCCTTCATGGATGTATCAAATACAAAAGTATGTTGCATTTGCAATGGCTTAAAGATGGTTTGTTGCAAATAGGGCGCATATTTTACGCCAGTTACTTTTTCTATCAATAATGCCAGCAATACATAATTGGTATTGCAGTAAGCAAAATGGGTGTTTGGACGGGTGATATTCTGAAGCAGTGGTTTTTTTGTTACCAGGTAATCCAATACATCTTCATTGCTGGCAAATTTCTTTTTATCCCATTTGAGCTTTTCAAAAAAATACAGGTAGTTGGGTAATCCACTACGGTGATTTAACAAAGTGCGGATAGTGACGCCGGGATAGTTGAATTGCGGGAAGTATTTTACCAGTTCGTCATCTATGTTGATCTTGCCCTCCTCCTGCAACTTTAGCACAGCCATAGCAGTGAAGGTTTTAGACACAGAAGCAATATGAAATGAAGTGTTGGCTGTAATGGTATCTGTTGATCCAAATGGAGCTGAACCTAAGTAATCTTCAAAAATAATATTTCCTTTTTTGGCAACGATGATACCACCATTAAAGCCGCTTGATTTGAGTGATGTATCAAACCAGGCCTGGCATCCGGCCCTGTATTTTTCTATTTCCGCTTTCGATAAAGCCGTTCTTGCCGGCAAATTGATCAAACCTGAATCCCCCGCATTTGCATCCTTTTGCCTGGCATTATTGCCACAGGAGGTAAGAAAAACAGTCAGAATGATTGACAGGGCAGCAATACGCATTCTTTTTATTGAAAGTGTACCATAACAGGACATTTTAGAAACCATGCTAAAAACAGCTATTAAAGATGGGGGCATAATAAATACAAACTATGAAATATATTTGCAAAAATTTAAAATCAGATCAATCTCCATGCCTGACAAAAATAAGACCAGTTATCCCAAAGAGAAAATCAATATTCTTTTTTTGGAAAATATAAGTGATACAGCTGTAAAACACTTCACCGCCACCGGCTATTCAAATGTAAAAAAATTGAGTGGTGCATTGAGCGAAGAGCAACTGATCAGCGAAATAAAGAATGTACACCTGCTGGGTATCCGGAGTAAAACAAAGATCACACAAAAAGTGCTGGATGCTGCTGAAAAATTGCAGGCGATCGGTTGTTTTTGTATTGGTACCAACCAGGTTGACCTGAAAGCGGCTACAAAAAAAGGGGTGGCTGTTTTTAATGCACCTTACAGCAATACGAGGAGTGTGGCAGAATTGGTAATTGGTTCTGCCATTATGCTGATAAGAAAGATCATTGATAAAAATAATGCTGCTCACAAAGGCGTGTGGATGAAAGATGCCACAGGCAGTTATGAATTGCGGGGCAAAACATTGGGTATTATCGGCTATGGTAATATCGGCAGCCAGTTAAGTGTATTGGCAGAAAGTCTTGGCATGAAAGTAATTTTTTATGACACCGAAACAAAACTTCCGCTGGGCAATGCCTCTTCTGTAAAAAGCCTGAAAGAACTGGTAAGCAAGGGTGATGTGATCTCTTTGCATGTACCCGAATTGCCATCAACAAAAAACATGATCAACAAAGCGCTGTTGAAGAATTTTAAGAAGGGCAGTATATTGATCAATTATGCCCGTGGCGAGGTGGTGGAACTGGAGGCTTTGGCAAAAGCATTGTCTGATGGCCATTTAACAGGTGCAGCTATAGATGTTTTTCCCTGGGAGCCGGAAAAGAATGGTGATACTTTTACAACACCGCTGCAGGGCCTCAGTAATGTTATTCTTACCCCGCATATCGGTGGCAGCACTCAGGAAGCACAGGCTAATATTGGTGAAGATGTAAGCAGTAAATTATTTAACTACCTCGAAAAAGGTGTAAGCTTTGGTTCACATACCATACCTGCATTGAGCCTGCCACCACAGGAAGGTACACACCGAATTTTGCATATTCACAATAATGTGCCTGGTGTGCTGAGTGAGATCAACACTACTTTATCAAAACACAAGATCAATATATTGGGACAGTATTTAAAAACCAATGATGCGATTGGTTATGTAGTGCTGGACGTTGATAAAAATTTAAGTAAGGAAGCGGTGGAGCTGCTGAAAAAAGTGAAAGCAACGATAAAAGTGAGGAGGTTGTATTGATTCCATAGCAACTTTACCAATTATATTGCCGGTCAACAAAATAGCTGTTAATCAAAAATTTCTGCTTACTAGCTGTTTTATATGTCTCCCGATTGGAACCCCAAGAATCAGTTTTACCCTGTTGTGCCTGGCTCTCTAAAAATAAATAGGGGTATTTTATTTTGTATGTGATTGTGTTAGTATGTTGTTGCGTATCCGGGAAGTCAATAATAGTAACGGATATTTTATTATAGTGAACATTGAAAACCTGCGATTCAAAATTTAAAAAACGCCTTTTATTACTAAATTTTATAACCGTATTGAAGCGGACATTATCCAGTCTTTTAATTCTCTGGGTGTCAACAACAGTTTTAGGAAACTTTATTTCTCCATTCATATCAGTCTTAAGGGCTATACTCCTCTTATTTTCATTCAATATCAGGGTCACCTCTACCCCTTCTAAAAAAAAACCTTTATCATTTTTAACAGTTATAAAAAACGAATCTGAATTAACGGCAGAAGAATCAATAATTAAATTCTCGTCTTCCTGTTCTATTGTATTTGTTAAAATCAACTTGCCATTTTCCGCTTTCCAATTGCCATAAAATGAATTCCATGTCCAGCAACTGCTGCCCCGATTATGAAGTGCAAATGTATTATCTGGGTAAAGATTGATCTCGTTGTGCCCAAGTACATTATTAACCTCATAATACCTTATAACTTCATCTTGCCCTAACAATGTAATGGAAGTGCCTGAAGATACTATTGCTAATAAAAGTATTCGTAACATAAAAAAGGGTAAAGAGAGAATGGCGTTGCTAAAATTTATTGAGAAATATAATTCTTTAACTGGTCAATCGTTTCTTTCTGCGATTGAATGATAGTGGTCACCACATCACCGATAGAGATCATCCCGGCAACAGTGCCCTCTTTTACGACAGGTAAATGGCGGATATGTTTATCACTCATGATACCCATACAGGTTTCAATACTGTCTTCCGGCTGTACAGTAAAGGGGCTTTCTGTCATGATCTCTTTAACTGCTGTATCAGCAGAAGCCTTGCCTTTCAAAACAACTTTACGTGCATAATCCCGTTCAGAAAAAATGCCGGTGAGTTTACCATCATCTATCACCAGCAGGGCACCGATATTTTTTTCACTCATCAGTTTTAGGGCATCCAGCACCGATGTACTGCTGGTAGCAAAAATAACTGCACTCCCTTTTTTTTGTAAAATGTCTGAAACCTTCATAAGCAAGAATTTAAATGTTGGATATGGTAAGTAGTAACCGTTGTTTGTATGATGAAGTTAACAAACACCCTGCATATAAAAAATATCATTTTCAAACCAGCACCCTGTTATCCAAGGAATTTACTTTTGCAGCACCTGTAATACCGTGCCATACAATACTTCTGCACCCAATGCCAGGTCTTCATAAGAAGCATATTCCAATGGATTATGACTGATACCATCTTTACAACGGACAAAGATCATCCCGTAGTCGCAGGCGTACGACATAGGGAGTGCATCGTGAAAAGGACCACTCATCAATTCAGGAGCATCCAGGTTCAAAGCTGTACACTCCGCATGTATGATCTCTTTTATCCAGCTGGCACAATAGCGTGGTTCACTTACAAAATCTTCGGTGATAATATATTCCAGCGAATGCTTTTTTGATATGGCATCAATTCTTTTTCTCAGATCCATTTCATACACATTCCTTCTTTTAATATCAATGTCCCTAAGATCAACTGTAAAGGTTACTTCTTCTGCAATGATGTTCCGGCTGGCAGGAAATACATTCATGGTGCCAACGGTGCCAACTGTTGGTGCACCCGGAATTTGCGTGGCAATTTCATTTAAAGCCAGGGTTATTTCTGCAGCTCCCAGCAGGGCATCTTTGCGTAAGGCCATGGGTACACTGCCCGCATGCCCGGCCATTCCTTTTAATTTTACCGTCCACCAGATGGGGCCGGAAATACCAGACACCACGCCAATGGGTTTGTTCCCAATATCCAGTACAGGTCCCTGTTCAATATGCAGTTCTAAAAAACAAAATATACTGCCAGGCATATATTCATCCTCTTTCGACATTCCAGGATCGCAGCCAAAATCAATCAATGCCTGTCTTCTTGAAATACCATCTTTATCTTTTCTCTCAATATCATCGGGGTCCAGTTTGCCCAAAATACCTTTGGAACCATACAGACCCTTGTTAAAGCGCCAGCCTTCTTCATCTGCAAAAGAAATGACTTCGATACTCCTGGCAGGCTCGATATTGTTTTCCGTTAATGTCTTTACCACCTCGATAGCACAGAGTACACCTGCCACACCATCAAAGCGTCCTCCATATGGCTGACTATCTAAATGCGAGCCCATCAGCAATACGGGTAATAATGGATCTTTTCCTTCTAATCTTCCAATGAGATTTCCAAAATTATCAATATGTGTTTTCATGCCGGCTTCTTCCATCCAGGAAGCAGCCAAAGCAAACGCTTTTTTTTCATCAGGAGAGTGAGCAGGACGGTTGGTTCCGGTATCGCCTATTTTTCCAATGAGGCTCATGGCTTCAAAATGTTGCTGCAAGCGGGAGGAATTAATACGCATAAGATTTGTTTGTATTGCAACTTAATATTTATTTTGATGCCGGATACAAATAACCCTGTTTATATGACAAACACTTTCAGCGCTCTTTTCATAATGGTGATAACAATATGCCTGTCAGTACAAGCTTCAGCACAAAAAATAACCACGAAATTTTATGATAGGGAATGGAATGAGTGCGAAATTTCATTAGCCAGGTTTTATTCTACCATTGAGCAAACAGATAGTGGCTGGTTTCGGAATAATTATTACGCAAGTACCAATGGCTTAAAAATGCAGGGGCTCTTCAAAGACAGTTTATGTAAAATAAAAAATGGCGGCTTTCTCTATTTTTTTGCAAATGACAATCTTGAATCTACTGGAAGGTATCTTGATAACAAACTGGAAGGAGTATATATCCGCTATCACAATAATGGTATGATGGCAGATTCCGGGTATTATAAGGCAGATAAACTTAGAGGTAATCGGATCGGCTGGCATCCCAACGGCTTTATGTCAGATTCTTCATTTGTAAAAAATGACAGCGTGACCACTGAAGCAGAATGGTTTGATAATGGCAACATTTCAGCTTACGGCTATTATCTCCATGGCAAGAAAAACGGCCAGTGGAATTACTTCCATAAAAATGGAAAACCGGCAGCAGTAGAAATAAACGATCATGGCAAAATAGTCAGTTCGGAATTTTTTAATGAAGACGGGTCTGTTCAAACAGATACTTCAGCAGTACACCGGGAGGCAACTTTTAAAAAAGGTGATAAAGACTGGATTAATTTTCTATCAGGAAAAATATATTGGCCAGAAGAGTATAAAATAACCAACAGTAATACAGCCACAGTTGTTGTTAGGTTTATTGTTGACGAAGACGGTAAAATTGCCACACAGTATCTTGAAGTACCGTTTCATTATTTAATAGACAACATTGCCGTTGAAGCTATCAAAAAATCACCCACGTGGAAGCCTGCTCTTGATCATAACAGGCGGGTAAAAGCTTATCGCAGGCAACCATTGACTTTTACCCAGGAATAAAAATGCTGCAGCCGTTTTTTGCAGCTGCAGCATCTAAAAAATACCAGGCAATAAAATTGATTGTATCAGGATACTTCTGACGAAGATTTTCTTCCCAAAAGTTTTTTAATCCCGGCACCTGCTGCCACCAGCCCGAGCATGATGATCTTCCAGAACTTAGCAAAAAAACCAACTTTCAACAAAACTTTTCCTGCCACCAGTCCGCCAATCGTCCATGCCGCCACGTTATCAGTGTTTGAATCAAAATCTTTATACATATTACCTTCTGTGAAAGCTGGAATTTTTAAAACTTTATCAATGTCTTTCTTCACCAGATCCAGCTCATTCATAGAGGCCACAGCATTCATAGACAGCACGCCTTTTCTGCCCAAAATCCTCACTTCATAATTTAATGTATTGCTTTCCGCATCGGCAAACCTTAAATTCTTGGCCCAGTGCAATACTTTATTAGTTTTATCATAATAGGGTTTAGATGCCCATCCCACCATGTGTATAGTTGCAAAACCTTGTGCAGCCCTTGTTTTATTTTCCTCCACTTCCCCTTGCTGCATTTCCTTCAGCATATCATCATAATTGATGTCATCTGCATCATCATCTTTTACATAGCCGGAGCCATCAAACTTAATTACAAACGCATAAGAGCTGTCAGCAAAAGGCCCACCATCCGCTGGAAACAACATCCCCAAAACACCTTCCTGTGCAGGATTTCCCCACAGTTCTGTTATGATGTAGTTGCTTTGATCGCTGTTGAGATATTTAAAACCCGGGGGCACATTCAATGTAGCAAAACCTCCTGTAAGACTGATCGTACCGGTTTGATACTTCATTGAACTTTGGACCGAATCGATGAATTTCAATTGGTTCTCCAAAGCGATAATAGCAGAATCTTTATTGCCTTTCGCAAATGTTACTGCTGAAAAAAAGACAAGGGTAAAAAAAAGGAATGGAACTTTTCTCATGTGCTGTTTTTTCAGTTATTAAAGAGTAAAATGCAATATACATAGTTTAATGATCGTTCAAAGGCCTTCCCTCTGCCTGCCACATTTTCCAGTTCACATACTCTGGTGCCACCCGGTGTTCTTCCATCGTGATGCAGCCATTCACAGGGCACATCAACTGGCAAAGATTACATCCAACACATTCTTCTTCTTTGATAGTGTACTTGTTGTACGGTCTGCCGTATTCTAAGTTGATGGATTGATGAGAAGTATCCTCACAGGCGATATAACACAAACCGCAATGAATACACTTATCCTGGTCAATTTTTGCAATATGATGATAGTTGATATCAAGATCCTCCCAATGAGTGATGGTATCAACTGATTTGCCGATGAAATCATAGATGGTTTTAAATCCTTTTTCATCCATCCAGTTATTCAATCCTTCATTCATATCTTCTACAATACGAAAACCATGTTTCATTGCTGCGGTACAAACCTGCACACTGGTAGACCCAAGCAACATAAATTCCACTGCGTCTTTCCAGGTGCTTACACCACCAATACCGGAGATGGGTACTTTTTTTGTAACATCATTTTGTGCAATGGAAGTCAAAAACTTTAATGCGATGGGTTTCACAGCAGGGCCACAATAACCACCATACACACTTTTGCCTGCCACATAAGGATTAGGAACAAAAGTATCCAGGTCTACACCGGTTACAGACTGGATGGTATTGATAAGCGACAACGCATTGGTACCTGCTTCCACAACAGCTTTACCAGTTGGCACCACCGAGTGTACATTCGGGGTGAGTTTTGTTATAACAGGAATGGTTGCTTTTTCCATCACCCACTCTACCACCATTTTTGCAATTTCAGGATCCTGCCCTACTGCCGCACCCATACCTCTCTCTGTCATTCCATGCGGGCAACCAAAATTTAATTCAAAACCCATGGCACCTGCATCTTCGCATTTTTTGATCAGTTCATGCCAGCTCTCTTTGTCATTGTCTGCCATCAGCGAAACAATGGTTGCCCTGTCAGGAAATTCCTTCACTGTCTCTGTTATTTCTCTCAGGTTTATTTCTAAAGGCCGGTCACTGATGAGTTCAATATTATTAAAACCCATCACACGATGGCCTCCATAGTTCACTGCTGAATAACGGGAGGAAACATTTTTTACCTGGCTTCCCAGTGTTTTCCAGACAACACCACCCCAGCCTGCTTCATACGCACGGATCACATTGTACTTTTTATCTGTTGGAGGGGCACTTGCTAACCAGAATGGATTGGGTGATTTGATGCCGAGGAAATTACAAGATATATCTGCCATAAAAAATCGTTTAAATCGTTTAAATTTCGAACCGTTTAATGTCGTTGAAAATCGTTTAAGCCGTTGGATATCGTTATCGTTTAAGCCGTTGAACGCTGGTGAAACGTTTTAAACGACTTAAACGTGTTAAACGTTATTGAGTCCCAAATAATTTATGATTGCTTTTGCTCCATCCTTTCCTGCCTGTACCGCATCCA
>ERZ795056.392-NODE-392-length-56561-cov-17.684706_pt1 | contig 56561 bp, 37 predicted proteins | sample MGYA00375140_ERZ795056 | MGnify/ENA primary metagenome ERZ795056 (study PRJEB30185, sample SAMN05720227) | activated sludge metagenome | isolation source: Anaerobic digester | place: USA | collected 2015-03-09 ...
TTTGAACGATTATTCGAAAAATCACAAACTTGATTTTAAGAAAATACAACAGCAAATTGATAAACTAAAAGCTTTAATGCATCCGGTCAGGTATGCGATCGTGGTGCTGCTTGTAGAACATAAAAAAATGACAGTTACCGATATTTATGATAAACTTTCAATGAAGCAGGCCGCTGTGTCCAACCACCTTAGATTAATGAAGGATAGCAGAATTCTGCTTGCAAAAAGAGATGGTAAAAAAATTTATTATTCTGTTAATGATAAAGTGGTAAAAGCATTATTTGAATGCTTGAAACTTAGCTTTAACGATGAATAACATAAAAGTAATTTCATCTTATCTATAGTTATTTGTCGGTTTACTTCTAATTCTAAGTTTTTAAAATTGAGGTAAAACAAGATTATACTGTGGCTGGTTCTCAGTATAAACCTTCTTGGTGGCCCGAATGTACATGATTAAAGCTTTAGGTTTATATGGTGTGTATGTAAAGCATGTGATCAGTATCTGATCTTTTCGCAAAAGTACCCCCTATAAATGCCGGAATTATACGGCAAAATGCCCCATTACTGCTTTGTTTATTTGAAAGGCACTTTCTATTTTTGTAATAATTTACATAATTAACATTTTATTAATAAAGTGCGGCGCCAGCACGATAAACACTGACGAAAATAACATGAAAAAAATTACAATCATACTAACGGTTTTAATTGCATTGACAATTAAGGCAAATGCGCAAATCCCCAATAACGGATTTGAAAATTGGACTACAATAGGCAGCTATGAAGATCCAACAGGTTGGGCAACTATGAATGCGGCTTGTGCAGGCCCTTTTTATTCCTGTACAAAATCAACAGATCATTACCCCGCATCTGTCGGCAACTATTCTATCAGATTAGAAAACAATACTTCATTAACCCAAATGACCGGTGGTTACGGAATGGCAGTAACAGATACAGCGGCTTTTCCATTCGAACCTGCATTTCCTATTGTTGGTAACCCGACCAGTCTATGCGGGTATTATAAGTACAATTCAATGAATGGTGATTCAATGTTTATCCGAATAGTCTTATTTGCAAATAGCGTTATGCTCGGATACGATACATTTATTACTGGTGTCACTGCATCGACCTGGACTCCTTTCATTCTACCTATTACTTATACTTCTGCTGATAGTGCTACAATAATGTTTTCTGCTTTTTATCCTTCATGTTATACTTGCGGGCCTAAAGGAAATTCAGTGCTATATGTTGACAACCTCAGTTTTGACAATTTGATAGCTTCTGTTCCTGAAGAAAATTCACAGAATAATTTATTCAATTTATCTCCAAATCCTACTTCTGATTTTATAACAATTAATATTGAGAAGAAATGTAACACAGACATTACCTTGAATATTTATAATACCATTGGAGAATTAGTCAAGACCGAACTATTTAAAGAAAATCAACAAATTAATGTTAGTGATTTAAGCAATGGTGCTTATGTGATTGAAGCCAAATCTAAAGAATGGACAGAAAAACAAAAACTATTAATTCAAAGATAAGATTGGGCTGCAAATAACAGGCGGTATATTTTAATGCCGGGATAGTGTGTCTTTCTGATTTTCTGCTCCCGATAGATATTGTGATAAAATACTTGCGTATAACTTGACAGCAGAGCTTCATCCTCTCCGGCTTACACAATAAAATATACCGCCAATCCTTTTGGAATTTTCACTTCAGGTATCTTTTTAATCCTTAACATAAATAAAGCTATGAAGAGAACTTTTAACTCTGAAAGCACTGCTAAACAACAATTGCTCAGTGCGCTTATACTCGGTTTTTTTCTTTTATTGTCCGCCTACGGATACTCACAGCAAGGTGTATCGATAAATACTTCAGGCACATCAGCCGATCCGTCAGCCATGCTGGATGTCAGCAGCGATTCAAAGGGTTTGTTGATTCCCAGGGTTTCGCTGACCTCCGTATCGGATGTTACCACCATCCCTAACCCTGCCATTTCATTATTGGTTTATAATACCAATGCTTCGATGACAGGAGGTGCTGCCGGATTTTTTTATTTTAACGGTACCATTTGGGTTCAGGCAATAGGGCCACAGGGCGTGCAGGGACCAACCGGTCCGACAGGCGCTCAGGGAATACCTGGTGAAATCGGTCCATCGGGGATACAAGGAATACAAGGACCCACAGGCGAAACCGGCCCGCAAGGCATACCGGGAATTCAAGGCGATCCGGGTGCGACTGGCGCTACTGGAGCTCAAGGGTTACAAGGTCTTCAGGGAGTTACTGGCCCTACAGGTGCTGATGGAGCACAGAATGCCTGGGGATTAATTGGGAATGCAGGAACTGTTGCGGGAACAAATTTTATTGGGACTACTGATGCGAATGGCCTGGCTTTTAAAACAAGTAATACTGAAAGGATGAGAATCACAAACGATGGTAAAGTCGGCATAGGAGTAACTGCGACAACTTTTCCACTTGAAGTCAGGGTGCCTGCTACTGCCGGCTCTCAATTTAATTTGAAAATTACCAATATGTTAGGAAATCCATATAATTCCGGTGGCCATGGGGTGGGGATTCTTTTTGCACCTGATGATGCAGCCATAGCAAAAATGGGAATTTTTGTTGAAAGACGCGCTGGCTTTGGATTAAGCACCATGCACTTTTTAAGCAGGACAACATTAGATTATGCCTCGGCTGATTTAAGTAATTCGGTAATGGCGATAACACAAAATGGTAATGTCGGTATAGGGACAACGAATCCTGCGGAGAAACTGCAAGTCATGGGCGTTATCAGCGCCAACGGGGGAAATTCAACCAACTGGAACTCGGCGTACGGATGGGGAAATCACGCTGCCGCGGGCTATCTGACTTCTGAAGTTGACGCTTCGGTCACTAATGAGATTCAAGTTTTAAGCATAAGTAATGATACGATTTTTTTGAGTAACGGCGGTTATGTGAAAATGCCCCCGTCAAACGCATGGTCGCTGACCGGAAATTCGGGAACTGTCGCAACAAACAATTTTATTGGGACCACTGATAATGTTAATGTTGTCATAAAACGAAATAATGCTCAATCAGGGCTTCTTGACAGTGTTATGTCAAATACATCATGGGGCGTGAGAGCATTAAATCCGGCCACTACAGGGAATGGAAATTCAGCATACGGATATATGGCCCTTTTTTCAGTTACAACAGGAAGCGATAATTCAGCTTTTGGAAAAAACGCACTGTACAGTAGCGGTCTAGGAAACAGAAATACGGGGTTAGGAAGCAATTCGCTCTATTCATGTACCACATGTGGGAATAATACAGCCGTTGGATATAACGCCATTTATTCAAATATCAATGGCAGGGAAAATACGGCAGTTGGAGCAAACGCTCTTTACTATGTTACCGGTGGAATTGAAAATACGGCTGTCGGTTCATTGGCTCTCAATAAAGCCACAGGATCTAACAATACTGCTGTTGGAAGGGGCGCATTGTGCAATACGGTAAACGCAGGTGGCAATACTTCCGTTGGACATGAGGCTCTTTTTAATAATGTTTCTGGATCTGGTTCAACGGCTGTTGGTTATCATGCAATGCGAAATGCTAACAATACAACTTCTTATTTTACCAGCAATAATGTGGCAATTGGCTATTATGCATTGTGTGGCGGGTCAAATCCGGCTGATAATACTGGGATAAACAATACCACTCTTGGTGCCATGTCGCTCTTTAACAACACGTCAGGTAGTAACAACATTGCTGGTGGTACACAAACATTGTTTTTTAACACTTCAGGAAATAACAATACTGTTTATGGATACATGGCAGGTTATTATAACTTTGCGGGTTCAGGCAATGTTCTGATCGGCTACCAGGCAGGATATAATGAAACGGGATCAGACAAACTATATATTGACAACAGTAATACATCGACACCTTTGATTTACGGCGATTTCAGCACCAATACCGTAAAAATATACAGTAATCTTAATGTAAACAATGCCTATACATTCCCGACGACAAACGGCAATGAAAACTATGTTCTTACTTCCCACGCTTCAGGTTTGGCAACCTGGGAAGCCGCGCCGGCAGGAACTCCCGGCCCAACAGGTCCAACAGGCCCTACAGGCGCCACAGGCCCTGCAGGAATTGATGGTGCCACAGGCCCCGTAGGCGCCACAGGACCAACCGGTGATACAGGTGCTGCTGGAACACCCGGAGCCACGGGCCCGACCGGCCCCACAGGCCCCGCCGGGGCAGATTTGGGCACACATTGGACCATCACCGGAAATTCAGGCACCGTGGCAGGCACTAATTTTATTGGTACTACTGATAATGTACCTTTGCAGTTTCGCGTGAATAATGTGCAGGCAGGCCAGGTAAACAATATCAGGCAGACCACTTTCCTCGGTTATCAGGCAGGATTAAATAATAGCAGCAGTACAACTACCTTCAGTACTGCAGTTGGCGCAGATGCTTTGAAGACCAATACAACCTCAACTCATAACAGCGCTTTTGGATGGTATGCACTCCGGTTGAATACAGGGGGTTTCAACACAGCTGTCGGCGCCTATGCGCTGGCGACTAATAGTAATGGAGCCGACAATGTGGCAACCGGCGCTTATGCTATGGCCTATAATACAACCGGCAGGGCAAATACCGCATTTGGAAGGAGTGCCCTGGTACAAAATATTTCAGGACATTTTAACACCGCTATGGGGGCATCTGCCTTGCTGTCAAATACCACAGGTGGAAACAACACGGTTTTGGGAGCATGGGCTTTATATAACAGTGTCAACGGTAATAATGCTACTGCTGTCGGCTCCAAGGCTATGTATTATACCACTATTTTAGACACTAACTATAATGTTGCTGTGGGCTATGAGACGATGTACGGTTCTGAGACCTTAAGTACGGGAAACTATAATACGGCACTTGGATATCAGACACTATGGAGCGCAACCACCGGTGAGAAGAATACCGCTACGGGTTATCACGCACTTTATAGCAACACTACAGGTGTGCATAATACAGCAAACGGAATGAATGCCCTTTCGGCAAATAACGGAGGATCCAGCAATACGGCGTACGGATCTTATTCATTAGGCCACAACAGCACAGGAAACTACAATACGGCCTCGGGATCGCAGGCCTTGGTGGCACTGACAACAGGCATCGGCAATTCAGCTTTTGGAATGCTGAGCGGATATACCCTGACGGACGGAACTTACAATACCCTGATCGGATACTCCGCAGATGTGGATAATGCTTCGCGCAGCAACTGTATCGTACTGGCAGGAAACGGGAACCTGCCCACCTATGACAATAATCAGGTCAGGATTGGAAACGCAGCCATGACTTCCATAGGAGGACAAGTGGGATGGACCACTCTTTCGGATGCACGCATTAAAGATAACGTGCAGGAAAATGTTCCGGGACTTGAATTTATTAACCTGCTGAGGCCGGTAACCTATAACTATAATATCAGCAAAGAAAATGAACTGCTGGGTGTCAAAAACAAGGATACATGGCCCGGTATGAATGATATACAACAAATACAGTTCTCGGGTTTCCTTGCACAGGAAGTCAACACGGCTGCAGAAAAGGTTGGTTATCAATTCAGCGGGGTGGACAAAAGCACTAAACTGATGGGATTACGTTATGCCGAGTTTGTGGTGCCATTGGTAAAAGCTGTTCAGGAGTTGAGCGCCGAAAATGACAATCTGCGTAAAACTGTGGAAATATTAAGCAAAAAAGTAGAAGCTCTTGAAAACAGTAAATAGGTCAAAAAACCTATAAAACAACCGGGTTTTATTGGTCAGAATTGTTGTCCGAAGGTTGGTATTTCTTTGCTTTTTCCAGGTAGGCTGTGGCAGAGGCCATGTCGCCCATAATGCGGTAAGTTTCTGCAAGATTCAGATAGATCTGGTATTTTTCGGGTTTCAGTTCCAGGGCTTTTTCCAGGTAATCGATGGATTTTTTATAGTCATGTTTTATGCCGTAAACTATCCCGAGATTTTCCAGCGATGATGCGTCTTTTGGATTTACCGCAATAGCTTGAAGAAAACTGCTTTCGGCCAGGTCTATCCTGTTGAGGTCTTGCCCGTAAATCTCGCCGGTTTTGCTTATCGCTTCAGCATAATCAGACTTTAATTCCACGGCTTTGCCAAGACTAATCAGTGCGGAATCAAACTTGTTGAGCCCGCGGTAGGCCACACCCAGACCAAAATAGTGCTCAGCCTCAGCAGGCTGGTATTTCAAAAGCATCCGGTAGTCTTTTAATGCCTCCACGTACGCCTTGTCTCTGTTCGAAAGAATAGCCACATTTTTCAGGTTGTTCAACGCCAGCTTATTCTTTGGGTTTATCAGCAAACATCTGTGATAACAGTCGCGGCTTTTGGCGTATTCCTTTTGTTTAAAGTAGGCGTTGCCCAGCAACAATAGTGCATTGTTGTTGGCAGGATATATGTCAATGGCCTTATTAAGATATTTTACCGCCTGTACGAGGTATTTTTGTTTTTGTGCTTCGTTGTCCGTGGAGTCGGCTTTTTCAATCAATTTGCCTCCCGCTGAAGTGTTGCATTTGGTGCTGTTTGACGAAACTTTTACATCGGTGGTGAAGAGCGTCAGGTCATCCATCCATACCCGGTTGCGGCTGACCGTTTTGGCTGAATAGGCTGACAATATCACCGCGAGCAGCACCAGGGCTGTGGTGCGGTAAGTCTTTGCATTGCGTATTTTTTTTTGCAACGGTCCGGCGATGAGGTAGGCGAGGATCATGGTATATCCAAGGAGTGACGTAAACATAAAACGTTCATTCATAAAAGTACCAATAACAAAAAAGAAATTGGACACAATAGAGAAACTGAAAATGAAGAACAGTATTCCAAAGGCGACAATATTTTTGCTTTTGATTTTTAACAGGGCGTAAACCAATAGCGTTCCGTAAATCAGGATGGACAAGATAACCCTTATGTCCGAAAAATTCACTATCGGGATTTGTTTGGGGTAATAATCATGGGTGAGCGGATGCGGGAAAATCAGCAACCAGATGTATTTTAGCCAGGTTAGGAAGATGGTGGCATATTTTTGAATCAGGGTAGATCCCACGAATGGGTCGTTAAGCAGTTCGCGCACGGGGCTTGTCTGCTGCACGCCGATGATTCCGATTCGCAGGGCAAAATACGCTGCAATGCCACCGAGCAGGGGGGCCGAAACTATAAGGTAATCTTTGAGCCTCGGCTGAAAAAATACAAAAAGAATCAAGGGTATAATGGCTGCAAAGGTGAGCGCATTTTCTTTGGATAACAGTGCCAGCAGAAACAGGAACAGGTTGGCTATCAACAGGTATATTTTCTTTTTCTCCAGGTATTGCAATGTGAACAACACCACCAGTAAACAGAAAAATAAACAAAGTATTTCGTCGCGGCCTTTTATGTTGGCTACCGCCTCAGTATGCAAGGGGTGCGCCGTGAACAGCATAGTTGCTGTGAAAGGAATGCCAAGGTACCAGTTTGTGGTCTTATAATTAATAAAAAGTCTGTTGAGGATGATAAACAGCAGCATGCAGGTGAAAGCATACAGCAGGATATTTATCAGATGCCCTACAAAAGGGTTGAACCCGAAGAACTCTTTTTCGATGGCGAACATCACCTGCGGCAGCGGCCGGTAGCGCCCGCCGGGCAATAGGTTGTTTTTGCCCAGGAAGCCCACGAAAGCGTCATTGGTAAGAATATCTTTTATGCCGGAGGCTCCTTTTTTGGTAAAGTTGTTATCGGTTATCATCAGGGAGTCGTCCAGGGCATACTTCAGGTCGAGCGTGTTGGCATAAAGCAACAGGGCGAAAGCAAAGACTATCCATTTGATATATTTGTCAGGCATGGCGGCTTCAGCAATGCTAACCCTGCCTGTTGGCTTCGCTGTATCCTGTTTCCTGCCGGCAGGAATTTTCTGGTGTTTTTTCGGAGTGGCAGCAGCCATCGGGCTTTTATTTAAAAGGGATAATAAGGCTCTTATCCGTTTTGATGCTTTTTTCGTCTTTGATATCGTTGGCTCTCATCACTGATTTTGCCTGAAGGTTATATTTTTTGGCAATGCTTGCAAATGATTCTCCGGCTTTTACGGTGTGGTTGGCCCTGGTAGGTATCTCCAGCTTTTGTTTTTCGCGGATATTGTCGTTAGGAAGCTTGTTTTTCTTTTTGATAAAATCTACCGTAACACCGAATTTGGAAGCGATGGTGCCAAGGAATTCTCCTTTTTTCACCGAATAGCTTATCCAGATGGTGTCGGGTTGGGCTACTGTCTGGCTTGTAGCCGGGACGCTGTCTTTGGGCTCTTCTTCTGTAACTGCCGCGGGTTTCTTTTTTTCTTCGGTAACCTGCGTGGGTGCGCTTTGTTTGATAAAGATATCCCAAAAAACATAGGCCACAAATAAGACCCCGAGAATAATGGCTCCTATCCTTATTTTGCGCATCAAATCCGGTTTTTCTTTCAGCTTTCTGTAAAACCCGAACCGGTTCAGAAACGTGGTGATAGTAACATTTTCTGTGCGCTCAGTTCGTTCAGCCGATGCTTCTTCAGGATAGATTTCTTTGGCAGGTTCCTGGGTTTTTGTTTCTTCATGATAAGCAGGCTGTTCTTCTTTCGGAATGCTTTTCTTCACAAAATCATCTTCTGTTTTTTCAGTGATGCCCGTTGTTTCAAAAGGTGTCGTTTCCTGCAGGGGCTGCTCATCAACCGTTTCTTCATCAAGATATTCTTCTTCAACGGGTGCTTCACCAACCGGCTCTTCTTCTTCCGGTTCTTCGTCAATTATTTCGTTTTGCATGAACACGGTATCCAAAGGTTTGCCGGAAGTATATTCTTCCTGTTCTGCAGGCTCTTTAGGGGTTATTTCGCTTGTGGCGGTGTCGAAATTTTCTTGTGGCGCTTCTTTTTTGATTAGCGGTTTCATTTCCTTTGGTACATAAAATACCGGGGAAAACACTGCTTTTTTGTTAGCGATGCCAACAAAATAAATGAGCAGAGCCGTGATATTATCTGGTCCTCCTTTGGCGTTGGTGAGCTCAATAAGTTTTTCTGCTTTTTCCTGAACCGGGTCCGTGTTGCTGAGCACTTGTGATATTTCAATGTCATCAAGCATAAAAAACAGTCCATCAGTACACATCAGAATAAAATCATTCAGCGCCGGCAGGGCAGGGGCTGTGCAAAATTCGATTTCAATGTTGAGGCCGGAACCCAGCGCACGGGTAATTTTTTTTCGATCGGGATGCGAGCGGGCTTCCCCGTCGGACAGCAATCCGTTATCGACCATGTCCTGCACCTGCGAGTGGTCGCGTGTGAGCCGGTGCAGTTTGCCGTCCGAAAAGATATATACCCGGCTGTCGCCCACATGTGCATAATGAAATTTGTTGTTGCGCAGCATGGCCATCACGATAGTGGTCCCCATACCATGATATGCGGGTTTGAGTTTCGATCGTTTATACACCACGGAATTGGCAAATTCGATGGCGGCTTTTAAGGCGTCTTCCGGCATATCGAAATAGTGGTTTTCCAGGTATGCGCGGATACTTTCCACGGCAAGCTGCGAAGCTACCGCACCGGCTTCATGAACACCCATGCCGTCGCACACTATAAAAACATGACCATTGATACATTCAAAATCTGTATAACAATCCTGGTTTTCCTGCATTACCTGGCCGGCATGGCTGGAAACACCCAAATCATAAACCTTATTTTCATTTGCCTTTGACATACTTTTTTTGCTTAAAAGTTCGCGGACAAATATACTAAAGAAAAAATGGTTAGCAGCAGAAGTATAAACTGAATTTCAACAACATGATTGTTAGTAAAACAGCAGGGCCAACAACAGAAAAATATCAAAAACTGTATTTCAGTTTCAGGTAGATGTCATCGTTTTTGGTAACCTTGCCAAAGCTTGTGGTGGGGCTGCCGTCCAGCAGGTGAGCTCCTAATATGAGTTCGGCATTATCCACGGGTTTGTACGAAATTTCAGGCATATATATCCAGGCAAGGTTGTTTTTCAGGCCTTTGTATTGGTTTATTTGTATGCCGCCATTTAATATGCTGATTTTTATCCGGCCATTACCCGAGGTCCATTCAAAGGCAAGCATATAATAATCGTTTAGTTCTTTATGCCCGCGTTCGTGAACAAAACCATGCAGGTATTGAAAATTGAGGTAAAACCCGTGTTTAAATGTATAATCCAGCCCTACAACAAATTTCACGTACGGCTTGCTGTCGAGTACCAGAGAATCACTAAGCACCGAATCTTTGCTTATCCCATAATCCGGAAAATCGTAATGCAGGTAACGTTTCATGTAGTTTTTTCCCGGCAGGAAACAGGCTGCCTCGCCCCAGATACCAACATCTTTGATGGACCCGGCAAAGTCAAGTCCCACAACCTGCATCACGGGAAACTCTACTTTCGACCTGATATCCACCGTAGCGTCGGCGCGTACTTCAGGAAAAACGGCGAAAGTGTCGATGGTAATATTGGTGTATAGTTCGGTGGGCAAGGGCAGCGCATCGCGGCCATACACATAGCTCAGCGAGATGTCGAAATTTCTCAGCGTTTTCTTTGCTTTCAGCCCGAAAGACGGATAATGCCTGATATCTTTTTGCGGCATTACAAGCGTATCCGAGATGCTACGTGGTGTTAGATAGATGGGGATTTTGAGGCCGGGCATAAACGAAGTGTCGGTAATCATGGAAGGAATCTTTACTTCGGGCATAAAGGCTTGTGTCCACTCGCTGCCGGGCAATACCGAAGGTGTAAACCATGGGATTGCCACCCCCGTAAAGGTAAATGTTCCCGCATAATAAATAAGTTTTATTGCGTTGGAACCCAGGTGCCGGCCAAAGTCCCAGATGTCTTCCATGTCATAGGGGTTCAGGTTGTCCGTGGGATTCAGCCGGTCGGCTGTGCCCCATGCAATGCGCTGCCTGCCTATCCTGATATCGAGATTTTTTGTAAACAATCCGTAAATGTCAAAATAGGCCTCACGTACATCGGCATCAAAATTTAAAATCTTTCTTTTATCCGATAAGTCGCCAACGTTATAAATTTCAGGGTGCTTATACGTCCGCAGCCACACTTCGGCAAATAATTTTCCGCGGTCAAAAGGTTTGTAATCTAATTTTACATCCAGGCGGTATTCCTGTCGGTAGAGCTTGCCTCCATCGAATTTCAGCCTGTCATCAGCCTGTATGTATCCGTTAATAGACAGTTTGGGCTCTTCGGGTAATAGTCCGTCATCAGGTGCCATAACACCGGCTTCGGGAAACACTGCCGAGGTGTCAGCAAACAGATTTCCTGACGTGTCAGGCTGCACGATAAACGATGTGTCCTGTTGGGCAATGGCCTTAAGACCTATAGACAGCAATATACAAAAACCGAAAAAAAACTTTTTTTTCATAATGGGTAATCCGGTGTTTTATTTTATCAGTTCGCGTTCTGAAAAATAATCATCTTTCAACCCGTTGTCGAAAGTCACCGAAGTAACCGTCATTTTGGTTTTGGTGCCTGATTTTTTATCTTCCATTACCAGTTCTTTGGCGATCTGGTATCCATCGGTTTTCACTACATTATTATCGGTTAGCACCTTGTAGAGTTTACCGCTTTTGTCGAAATGTTCCACCTTTATGGGGTAATTGTCCGATTTTCTTACATACATGATGAGTTTTGAGTAGTCGCTGATAACGCCGTCTCTCGGATTAAGCTGAAGGACAAAGTGTTCGCCGGTAGTGTTGATAAGCTTGGGTGTCCATTTTTGTGAGTATTTTTTTGCTTCCATATCCTCATAGGTAAAATCGGTACCGGCAAATTTTGAGTTTTTCACCGAGGAGGAAATTTTGCGGGTTTTGCCATAGGCCGGCAGATACACCGTGAGGTTGTCGTTGGGTAACGACAAAAATCCTATGCCTTTCTGGTCGGCAGGCGAGAGTATCTTTACCAGTCTTTTATCGCTGCCTTTCTGTACCATGCTCATCGTTCGCAGGCTCTGTCGCGATTGCTTGTCGTAGAGGGTGATGGTAGTCATTATCTTCTGGTCTTTTGGCGCATTGAGGATTTGGTCAACTTTTTGCAGAATACCGGCAGCATCCTGTGCGGATACTTTCCCGTGCAACAGCAGTAATGCTGCTGAAAGGACGGGAATTAAAAACATTTTTTTCATGGTCGTAAAAGTTTAAAATTTTTCAATTCGTGTAATCTTTATATCGCTATCTTTCACCAGTTTCAAATTAAACAAACTGATTACCGCGGGCAGAATGGTTATGGCGCCCAGGCCGCTGAAGAACATGGTGATGGCAATCAGTATTCCGAAATTCAGCAGGGGAATCAGGTTGGCGAAAATCAGTACGAGAAATCCCAGCATCACCGTTATCACGTTGATACATATAGGTTTGCCGGAGATTCTCACCGCAAAGGCTATGGCATCTTCAACACTTTTTCCCTGGATGATATGGTGTTTGTATTCCGTTATAAAATGAATGGCATAATCGATGCCCGCACCAACCGTAATGCTGGCTATGAGTATGGTGCAAATGTCAAGCGCAATGCCCGAAATACCCATGAATCCGAAAATAATGATGATAGTAAATAATAGCGGAATCATCCCTACAAAAGAACTGCGCACTGAACGCAGCAAAAACACCATGCAGATGAAAATAAGAGCCAGTGCCAGGATAAGGCTTTGCAGGAGGTTTTTCATCAGGCTGTCATCAAAATTTGAATAGACACCTGGCATGCCGGTTTGGGCGAGATTTACTTCCGGTGAATTTAATTCCGAAAGCAACGTGTTGACCGATGAGAACAACTCTTTATATCTTTTTGTTTCCACATTACGCATATATGCCTGTATGATGGCCTCGGTTTTATCCGCATTAATCATTTGTTTCAGCATCTCGTCGCCTTCGATAAGAAACAACAGGTTGGCAACTTTTTCGCGGGTGTCGGGCAGGCATTTGCCTTCGCCCATACAGTCGTTCATTTCTTCAAGAAAATCACCTACATACGAAGCGTTCCGGATCTCGGGTTGTTTTTCGAGAAAATCCTTTACTTTTTTCATTTTTATCAGCGTAACAGGATCCTGTATGTCGCCGCGCACACGAACCATTAAGGGCAGTGAGCCCCCAAACTCGTTATTCATTATGGAGGCAGAAACACGGATGTCGGTATGCGGCCTGAAATAGTTCAGTATATCAATTTTGTTTTTCAGGAAAGGAATACCTGCTGCCATCACCAACAGGAAAATGCCGGACACCACCAGTATTTTTTTGGGGTGAGAGATTATGACATCGGCAAGTTTGGTCAGAAATGTGTCGAGCGGATTATAGATTCTGTAGCGTGAATTTATTTTATGGATTTTTTCGACAGGAAAATACGACAAAAGCGCAGGAATAAATGTAATGGAAAGAATGAGGATAAACAACACGCCCAGGGCGGCAAAAACACCAAACTCAAAAATAATATTCAGGTAGGCCCCAAAAATAAAGGATAAAAAGCCCATCACAGTGGTTATGCCTGACAGCAGCACGGCGGTTCCTATCCTGCTCAGTGCTTCGGCCGACTGCCGGAGTTTATTTTCAGGAGTGCGCACCACCATCCGGAAACGATTGTACACATGGATCCCGTATGCGCAACCCACCGAAAACAATACCACTGGAATTGCATCTGAAATAGGCGACAAGCGGATGTTGAATACACTCATCAGTCCCAGACTCCAGATAACCCCCATCCCCACACCGATAACCGGGACCACCACGCCTCGCACCGACCGGAAACTTACAAACAAAATAAGACTGAGGATGAGTACGATAAGTGGTGTGAGCAACAACAAGTCTCTTTTGACAAAATCCATGATACTTAACAGTTGGTAAGGCAGGCCTTCGAAATAGAATTTTTCGGGAAAGTTCTTCGAGGCAACCATCGCTTTGATGTCTTTGGAAACCTTGTTTTTATCAAAATCAGGACTAAACTTGCAAATAATCACCGTGTATCTTGAGTCGGAGGATACCAGATGGCCTTTATACAAGGATTTTGACAACACATAACTTTTAATTTTTGTGCACTCTTCGTGGTTGGCGGGCAACTGGCTTTCGTCAATAAGCCGGCCGATTTCAAAGCCATCATCTGTTTTTTTTATATCCAGCACGTTGGTCAGGCTGACCACATATTCAACACCCTGTATTTGTTTGGCACTTACGGTCAGCTCATTGATGTGGCGGATGGTTTCCACAGAAAAAACCTCATCTTGGGCTTCCATAATGATGATGCCCATCAGGTTCGAAGCATAATTTCGCCCGATCTCGTTATAGCGTGCCACCACCGAATCGCTCTCAGGCAGGTAGGTGGTTATATCGGCGTTGATCTTTATATCTTTCAGAAAAAAAGCCATAAGCCCCGTAATCAGCAAACATACTGCAATGATCGGAGCCCTGAACTTTATTACAAGCTTTGAAAAAGAATTCATGGTTTTGACTTGATTTTTTTTTCTTTTACTACAACAATTCCATAAAAAAGTACCTCCAGCAATTGATCGATGTCGTCTTCAATTTTTTTCAGGTCTGTTTCTTTTGAAAACCCATATTCAAATCCTTTCATAGCAATAATAATGGCATTTGCCGTTAGCGGGATATTACGGTTTTTAAATTTCCCCTCTTCCACACCTTTTCGGATGATATCAGAAATAAGCTGTAACTCCAATTTGTCGTATTGTTCTCTTATTTTTTCAATGACTGAAAGGTTTTCGACATATTCCTGCTGTATGGCGCCGTAGAAATTTGCCAGTTGGTGATATAATTCCATGCGTTTGATGATATACCGCCGTAATTTTTGTTGAGGACTTTTTTCTGATTCCACAGCGGAAAACAATGCATCGCCCATTTGTGCAATTTCATAAGCAAGTACCGCTTCGAAAATTTCCTGTTTACTTTTAAAATAATAATAAAGTGCGCTCTTGCCTTTGCCTATGTATTGTGCGATATCTTCCAGTGTGGTTTTTTTGTAGCCATATTTACTGAAAACTTCCTGCGCTGCTTTCAGTATTGTGTCTTTAATTGCAGTGCTGTTGCCGTTGGCCATACATAGAGTTTTATGTTTTCGACTATTTTACTTAATTGTTCAAATATACAATTACTTTGGAAAGAAAACAAATTTTTCAATAGAAATTTTCATGGGATGTTGAAAAAATATTTTTACAAGTATCTGTGACTGTTATTATGGCATGCGGGGTAACTAACAGGTGAAGATAATCATAATCTGTGTATGCAAAATTAAACCAAATCAGGCAATAGGAGTTTGTGTACTATTGCTTTGCCTGGTAAACCCGGATTAGAGGATGCCTGCTGGTTGTATTGCGTAAAATTGTTTTGATTTTGGCTAAGGTTCCGTGGGGATAAACACAATTTATACATTTCGACTGTTTTATTCAAATGTTCAATTAGTAAATATTTTTTTAAAAGAATTGAATGCAATGAAAAAAAGGTTTAATAAAAATCATATATACTTGATTATTAGTTTGTTGAAAAGTATATATAAATATAATCATATTAATTTAAAAAATTAATTATAAAGATTCGAAATGAAAAAATAACATAAAATTAACTATTGAAAAAAGCTAAAAATTTCAAATTAAACATAGTTCAAATTGTGAATATGCTCTATTATATGGGCTTATAATTTTTATTTATGTATTTAAATGTATAAATATGGCGATAAAATAAATAACAATTTTCTTGCATTTTTATTTTATAATTGTATATTTGCAAAATCACTTTTAGTATTAATTAAATTTTAAAGAAATGAAAAAATTTACTCATTCTTCCTTAATAAAATTGCGATACAGCAGTTTTATTATCTTTTTGTGTAGTATGATTCTTTTATCCTGGAATCAATATGTAAGTGCACAAAACCCGGGGTGTTTCAGTTTCCAAAATGGTGACCGCAGCGCTTATACGGATCCTGGCGTGTGTTATTATACGGTAACGCCCTTGATTAACCTGGATATTGCTTCCGGTTCAACCTCAACATGTTTGTTCGAAAAGAACAAATGGACTTTTACTTATGTTTTGGATGGTGCCACCACCGGTACCGGAACAGGGAGTTTGTTGAATATACACCTGAATAAAGGTCTTACGGGTGTCCAATGGACAGGGGTGTATAATGCTACTGATTATGAGCTGAGTTTTCAAAAAGTTTATGTGCTCGTGGAAGACAAAGAAGCTCCTGTGGTTGTCTGTGGCCCGGATATCACAGTTAATACTGATGCTGATACCAATGGCGCTATTGTCAATTATCCGCAGGTTACCGCAACTGACAATTGTATGCTGGACACGCTTTATCTTGAGACAGGCTTGCCAAGCGGGGCCTTTTTCCCCGTTGGAACTACACTGGTGAGATATGCTGCAAAGGATGTGGATAATAATATGGGTTATGGTAGTTTTAACGTGACGGTTATTGATAACCAGCCTCCCGATATCAACCTTAACAAGTTCATTCATAAAAGCGCAAACACAACTAACGGACGCTATGTTAATTATGATGTTACGGCAAATGATAATTCAAAACAACCGGTTACCATTGAACTGTTGAGCGGTAAACTCAGTGGAGAACTGTTTAATCCTGATTCAACATATTGTGTTTACAAAGCCACCGACATATACGGTAATTTTTCTCTTGATACCTTATTAATAAGTATATACGATACTATTGCCCCTTCCATTACCTGCCCGGATTCGGTAATTAATAAAAACGCCTTGTCAACCTGCGAGGTTACCGTTGATTATATTGTGGTAGCCGATGATGATTGTCCGGCGTTTCTTAATTTAAAGAAATTGGGCACTGGCCCGCTGCCGGGCGATATAGTACCGGTTGGCTCCACATACAGTATTACCTGGGAAGCCAGAGATAGAGGTAATAATGTCAAAACATGCACCTTTACAGTTATTGCAATGGATGATGATAATCCAGAACTATACATCCCCTCCGATACCACAATAGCAGCCAATGTTCCCTTTGTTTATAGCGTTACGGCAACAGATAACTGCCCTGGTGTAACGTGGGCGCAGACTGCAGGATTGCCTTCCGGTTCGGTATTTCCTTCAGGAACTAACACAGTGAATACCTTTGTAGCCACCGATGCGTTCGGAAAAACAGTAAATAAAAGTTTTCGTGTGATAGTTCCGGCTTCATGCTGCGACGGATATAATGTGGATATTTATGAAAACAGAGGCTCTCAATTTTGTCCTGATGCTAATGTAACTTTAATGGCAAATGCCTCCACCTATTCCTGCCCGACACCCTCTGACACCAATCAGCTATGTTTCGAAAGTCCCACGAATCCCAGCATGGTGAACGCCGCAATTAAATGGACACGATGGACTTTTAATGATGATAATACCATTACCATTCGTACCACCTTTTCCAAAGAATTTGTTGATAATACCTATGGCGAAAACGCAATCGGTTGGGGTTCCAGAGGACATACCTTCAGCAATCTTCTTGGTTCCGACAAATTGGCATTGGCTTTATATGATAAGGACAATTCAATGAAAATGCAGTTTTACATGGATTATTTCACGGCATCCACAGGTTCTCCGTCAGGATACAAATGTCTCGGAGTAACAGGCGGTGAAGGCAGCATGGTAATGGGTAATGTCAGCGATATAATCAGTGTTACAACATCGTTGGATAAAAATTTCAATGAATATGGTTATGTTCTTCCACTCAGTTCCCCTGCCACTGATGCTAACTATACTCCGAATCCGAGCTATCCCAATTGGGATTATGATGTATGGTACGAAGTTACTATTAAGGAAAGCGCTTTCGGAGCTGCCGGTTTTGGCAAGCCCGACATCACATATATTCATGCCAGCCCAAGCAAAACAGGTAACAATAGCGAAGATGTGGTCCCTGTAAATTGCATTAATTCTACTGCCAATAGTAATTCCACCCCTGCAACAACCTCATATGCCTGGTCGACAGGTGAAACTACCCCAAGTATCAATGTTGCAACCCCGGCAACTTATTCAGTAACGGCAACAAGCAGTAACGGATGTCAGAGTACGGCATCTTTTGCTGTAAGTTCATGTCCCCAGTCGGCTTTATCAAATTTTGTGATCCTGGCCCGCACTCATGCACAAATCAATAATTCTTCAATTTTTTCAGGCGGAGTGGGCATCACCAACGATGTTGATGATGATGGTAACATCAGGACAGGAAAACTTGAAGTCAAAAACAGCTCTATAATAACTTCTGCAGGAACATTTATAAAAAGCAGCAATGTTTCCATGGATAATACGAGCCAGGTTTCGACCATAATTAACTCCGCTGCAGATGTTAAGTTGCCGGTTTTTGAAGCGATGCCTTATACCGGAACGACAGTTGTAAAAGTACCTAAGGGAACTACAGTATTTTTAAATGACACATTATATAAAGAAATCAATGTAGGTAAAAATGCAACAGCAGTGTTTACTAAGCCTGTTATTAATATTGAAAACCACATTAAGCTTGCCGACGGTGCTACTCTGAAATTTGCCCAATGCGGGAAGGTACGCATGAAAAAATTTATTAATGCAGGTCAGAATGTGACCATCAATCCGGACGATAAATCCATCATATTTTATTGCGGCGATAATGTGAATTTTCATCAGGGTGCACATGTGTCAGGATTCTTTGTTTTAGGCGATGTTAAAAACAAGCACAACCAGGATACTTCGTACAATCACCTGCACATAAGTAATTCAAAGCCTACCCAGCCTGCGGTTTTTAAAGGAGTGTTTGTTGCTGAATGTGTTCACTCCGGCGAAAACACTAATTGGTATAAAGGCGATTTCTGCGGCAACTGTCCGGTGGATCCCCCTTATACTTGGGTATGTCCGGGTGATATTGTCCTGTGCGATGGCGAAGAAAACTTTAACCTCAGAAACCAATATCCTCCTGAGATTCCTGGTGTGGCTGGTATTACCAACGATCAGCCAGCTGTATTCCCCCTGGGCGTTACATTGGTTACATGGACTGTCTATCATAACAATGGCACAGTGGAGCAGTGTACTCAGAAAGTAACCCGTAGCGCCCCTATCACTGTTGCTATAAATAAGAACGGTTTATTCTGCGAAAACTCATTTAACCTGACTTCTGTCGTTACCGGTACACCGGCATCAACATATCTTTGGTCAACAGGTGAAACCACACCGAATATTATTGCTGATCCTAACGGCGGAGAATATTCTGTAACAGTTACCAATGCTTTGGGATGCGATACTTCAACCACAGTGCTTGTATCCATTGACCCCACCAACCTTATACAGCCGTATGTGTTGTTTGGTAAGGATAATGTAACTTTAAGGAAGTCTACAGTGGATTATGGCGCTTTAGGTGTAAGCAAATCAGACGGTTTTGCTGATATACTCGAAGAGTCGCCACTTATTAATTATTCGGGAAATTTTGCCAAAGCGCCCAAGGTAAATGTAGATATTTCGTCCACCGTGCCACAGGTAATCCTTTCTCCCGCCAATGTTATTTTACCGGTTTTTGAAGCAAACCCTTACACATCAACAGTTGATGTCGTGGTTCCTGCAAGTGGAACAATGGAATTAACCGGAACATTATACAATAATATCACAGTTGGAACAAATGCGTCATTGACATTTACCCAGGAAGATATTAATTTGAATAAACTTATCATTGGCCAGGGAGCATCAATCCATTTTACAGCACCTTGTGGTAAGGTCCGTGTCAAAACAGAGTTATCCGGTGGAAAATCCATTGACCTTAATACTGAAATGAAATCTTTTATTTTTTATGTAGGAAATAATGTATCTTTCAGTGAAGGTACTCATGCAAAAGGTGTATTCTATCTTGGTCAGCCGGGTAAGTTGGATTATACGTTTGAAGTTTCAGACTATACAAATACCAGACAGAGCGAATTCGAAGGCATGGTGATTGCAAAAACTATCAAATCAGGAAAGAATACTAAATGGACACTGAATAATTTGTGCGCAGGATGTACTATATTGCGAACAATGGAGCAAAACCCTGCAGGTAATGCTTACAATGAAACCAGTGAAATTACTGTGAACAATTATCCTAACCCGTTTGCAAATAGCACCTCTATTTACTTCACACTTCCGGCTGATGAGCATGTCGTAATTGATGTTTATGATAATACCGGCAAAAAAGTAACTACATTGTTTGATGCCAATGCGATGAAGAACCAGGAATATAAAATTGATTTCGACGCGTCGGGATTGCCTGCTGGTGTTTATATCTACAAAATGACAACCACCAGTAAGACTTTTACCGGTAGAATGACTATGATCAAATTATAAGAAAAAACACATAAAAGTCAGCCTGAAAACGGCTGACTTTTATTTTCTTATTCTTATTCTTATTTAGATAACTAAGAGTTGATTAAATAACAGTGCTTAATAATTGGAGTAATTTTTTATTATTTGTAATATTAAAAATATGGACATATAAAAATAAAATAATAAGTAATTGTCTGGAAAAATAGACAACATGCAACAAATCGGGTAAAATTTCAAAAGAATTCATTATGAATCACTCCAGGGACAATATCCTAATTAAACTAAAACTAGCTGCCATCTTCTTTATCGTTGCCCTTATCAGCTTTAATGATTGTCAGTCCCAGAATATAGGTATCAATAACGACGGTACCGCTCCAAGCAAGTCGGCCTTATTGGATATAAAAAGCAGTAATAAGGGGGTTCTTGTTCCGAGGATATTTCTCACTTCGGATACTGATGCTACAACAATAGCCAATCCAGCTCATGCTTTGTTTATATATAATACAAACGAATCTGTATCTGTTGGTAAAACTTTTTATTACAACGAGAATGATTCTGTTAATCCTCACTGGGTTCCTTTTTTTCAGAAATATGATGCCTGGCATACCATCGGAAACACCGGAACCACACCCGGCACAAATTTTCTGGGTACGACTGACGAAAAAGATTTTATAATAAAGACATTTGGAAGTGAGCGCATGAAGTTTGATAAAAATGGCGGCTTATCAGATCACACATTATCCATTACCAGTCTTGCAGAAACATTCGACGGCGTGAATATTAATACCAACTCGATTACAAGCGGCAGTGGATTGAAAATAAGTGCCAATTCACTAACAAACGGCAGCGGATTAAGCATTTTTTCCAATTCAACTGCAGGCTTGAACGAAGATTGGTCCTACGGGTTGAGAGTTGTAAAATCCGGGAATAATGTAAATCCCTTACACGCTTCTATTGGGATTTATTCAGCTGTTTCAAATTCAGGAGATGACGCCATCAATTCCGGAGGATCATTTCAAGTGAGTGGGGCTCATTGGGCTAATGGTGTGGAAATTTTGACAAAAGGTGTTGCGGATAATAATCAACAGGCGATTGTTGGAGCTGATATTCAAACTCTTGCATATAATAACACAAATGCGAATTCCGTAACTAGAGCAATACAAATAAATACTATTGGAAATAATCAGGGATTCACCGAAGGGGTACTTATGAGCGTGAGCGGTTCAAAGGTGATGAACGGATTGTTTTTTTCAGTATCTAATGACACTATTATTTCTGGCTATGGAGTTCGTTCTGGTATCGGTGGTTATGCCCCGGCTAATTCAAATGTAATTGCTGCCGGTGAATTTGTAAATAATGTTACATCAACAACGGCTAACGGACGTTGGAAATATGGCATCAGGGTAATGTCAACGGAAGAATATTCAGGATGGAATGTGGGAGGCTGGTTTTCAGCCCATGGCGCTCCCGAAGGACAAAATTTTGCGATTATTGTACCGCATAAAAGTGACTCCTCCAAATGGGGCGGATGGGTAGGTATCGGCACCATTTACCCGAAACGGTTACTGCATGTTGATGGAACGATTCGCGGTGGCGGCGACCACTACGACGGCAGGATTGAATTCCAGGAGAAAGGGGGTGGCTATGTGTCTTTAAATGTAGGTGAATTGTACTTAGGTCATAATATCAATTTAACATTACCAATAACCATGGGTAATGCCGGAGACTTTTTACAGCTAACCCCAATTACTGCAGATTCTGCCACTTTAAGCTGGGCATCACCCACTTCGGGTTGGGCACTTACCGGAAATTCAGGTACTAATCCCCCTGCTGATTTTTTAGGTACTACTGATCCTTATGACCTGGTGATAAAAACCAATAACAGTGAACGTATGCGGATTAAATCCGGCGGGAATGTTGGTATCGGAACCACTGCGCCTAACTCATTGCTTCATGTGGCCGGAGTTGCACAGGTAGGAACAGCAAATAATCTGGAAGGAAAATTAAGTTTTTATAATACCGGTGGTTATAATGCCATTACACTAAAGGCCCCCACCGGTGCAACGGCAACAGAATACACTTTGCCTTCAGCAGATGGTACTGCTGCGCAGGTATTGACAACTGATGGCAGCGGTGGGCTTTCATGGGCATCACCTGCCGGTGCTTCCGGATGGTCTCTTACCGGAAATAGCGGAACCACACCAGGTACTAACTTTATTGGAACAACAGACGCAAATGATTTTGTTGTGAAAACAAACGGCCAAGAGCAGATAAGGGTCTTATCTACAGGGAAGACTGGTATTGGAATAAGTCCCACAGCCCTTTTACATTTGGGCGCAGGAACAGCAACAGCCAATACAGCTCCGCTTAAATTTTCCGCAGGTACAAACATGACTACTCCTGAAAATGGCGCTGTTGAATATGATGGTACAAATTATTTTGTGACTTCTAATGGTACAAGATATTATTTAACAAAAACTCTAACTGCAATTTCATCATTGGACTTTCCATCAACAAGCAAGCAGACTGCTTCGGATTTGACAATTACAGTGAATGGCGCTTTAAATGGCGATGCTGTTATTTTAGGAATACCTAATGAAGCGATATGTGCGGGTGCATGTGGTTTTTATGCATGGGTGTCAGCTGCAAATACGGTTACAGTTAGGTGTTGGAATGCCACAAGTGGCGGTATTAACCCAGCGGCTGGAACATTCAGGGTTTCAGTAGTAAAATATTGAAAGAATTTGCAATATAATTCGGATTGTTGACAAAATTTAATGTGGCTAAAAACCATTTAATTATGGGAGCAAAATATACCTGGAAAATAATATTGAAAATTAATTTAATTGTTTTATGTATTTTTCCAAATATTGCTTTCTCCCAAGCCCGCCTCGTATTCAACGGTGATGGAAGTACAAAAACTTATATGGTAATGAGTGACGGAACTCAAGCCACTCCCGTTTACCTGGTGGTGGACAACCCGGATGCCAATGCCATAAGCCGTACCGGATCAGATGCAGGATGGATCATTTCAGAGAATGAGTTTCACATCGTACGCTGGAACATGCAGACAAACACCGGTAATTACCAGGTGCCTTTCGGAGCTGCTGCGGGTTATGAGGCTGAAGAATATATTCCCCTGTCCTTCGAAAAAACATCGGGCGATCCGACAGATGTGTTGTTTGCCACGTATGGCACCGATATAGAAAATTCATTATATCCTTCTATCGTTACTAATCTGTATGACCCTTACGGCGGCACTCCTGCAGGAACAATAATCGACAGGTTCTACCTGGTGGATGTTACAGGTGCGGCAACAGCTAATCTGAATTTTTCATACCGTTCTCCCGAAAACCTCACCACTTCATTTCCTACAGGCATTACCTATGCTCAGCAATGGGATAATGCCTCACAGGAGTGGATGCAGCCCATTGGCCCCGGAGTAGCAGGAGTTACTGCCAACACAGGTAGTGTTCCGTCCGGCGGTACTGCCTCGTTTGCTAATTCTAAAGCCTGGGTGTTAAACAGGATGGATGATCCTTTGCCTATTGAGTTGCTTGACTTTTCTGCGGCATGCGATGAAAACCATATCGATGTATCATGGACCACCGCCACTGAAGTGAACAACGATTTTTTCACTGTGCAGCGAAGTTTTGATGCACAGAACTTTACTGATGTTGTCTATCTGCCCGGAGCGGGTAATAGTAACAGCATGCTTTATTATCATTACACCGACAATAATACGTTTAATAGCACGGTATATTATCGTCTGAAACAGACTGACTATGACGGAAGTTCCTCTTTTTCCGCCATTGTAGCCGTTCTTCCCTGCAACTCTGACGCTCCGGTTTTTAATGTTTTTTTCAACCGGCTCGATGAAAAAATAATAGTGCAGTATGAGGGAGAGGGGGCCTGGCCATTTACCGTCAGCATGCAGAATGTAATAGGCCAGCAGATTATTCCGGAATCCGGCAAAACGCTTAATCGTGCCGAACTGGATGTCGGTTATCTTGCCTTCGGGATATACCTTGTGGTTGTGAGGACCGATAAGGAAGTGTTTACCACCAAAGTCTATCTGACAAGGTAACCTGAGTTCGGGATAAATAAATCAATCAATGCTATTTTGTCAAAACACTAATTATTAATCTGTTAATATTTGCCGTAGGCAATTAATATCAATAGAAAAACAAAAACGTGTAGAATATTTTGTCCGTTAGGACATAAACATTATTAAAACGTTAATCTCCTAACGGAGAATAAATGTTTTTTGTATTTCTTTTCTATTGATATTTAACTCCTAACGGAGTAAAGACACAATATTTTTAACCCGAACTCAGGTAAGTTAATATTGTATCTCAAGAAAAAAAACTACAGGTTTTTGCTTGCTTCGAAATCTTTCCGGTTATGACTGTTTAGCGATCAGCATTTCAGGCTGCCTGTCAGGCTTTTGATGGATGAAACCTTGTGCCGTTGGCAGTAGTCATCAATGCCTCCTGCGATTTTTCCGCTGATGGACGGATCAATAAAATTAGCGGTACCCACCTGTATGGCAGTAGCACCGGCCAAAATAAATTCTATTGCATCGGAAGCATTCATAATGCCACCTAATCCAATTATAGGGATTTTTACAGCTTTGGATACCTGCCACACCATCCGTAACGCAACGGGTTTAATGCATGGCCCGGAAAGGCCGCCGGTAATTGTTGAAAGGAGGGGCTTTTGAGTTTCGGCGTCGATGGCCATACCCAGCAGGGTGTTTATCAGCGACACACTGTCGGCCCCGGCATCTTCAACGGCTTTGGCTATTTCCGAAATGCTGGTAACGTTAGGTGATAATTTTACGATGAGAGTCTTTTTGTATGCCTGGCGAACCGCACGTGTGATTTCGGAAGCCGAAGCACAACTGGTGCCGAAGGCCATCCCGCCGGTTTTAACATTAGGACAGGAAATGTTTAATTCGATGGCTGGAATATGCTCAAGGTAATTGAGTTTCTCAACCACAGCGATATAATCTTCCAGCTGTGAGCCCGACACGTTTACGATGATGTTGGTATTGTAATGTTTAATTTTGGGATAGATATCTTTGATAAACGCATCCACGCCTTTGTTTTGTAACCCAACGGCGTTGAGCATGCCTGATGGTGTTTCTGCCATACGGGGATAGTCGTTGCCTTCGCGCGGTTCCAGGGTGGTTCCCTTTACGATGATGCCACCCAGCGTATCGATAGTCAAAAAATCCTCAAATTCGCTTCCATAGCCAAAAGTTCCGGAAGCGGTGAGTACAGGGTTTTTCAACACCATTTTTCCGATGTTCACTTTCAGGTCTGCCATGTCAGTAATTTTATATTGAAAACAGGTCCATCGGTGCACACACATTTGTGGCCGTGTATGGTTTTGGTAACACAGCACAGACAGGCTCCGATGCCACAGGCCATTGTATTCTCGAGGGATACTTCACAATCCACCCCGTGTTCGTCTGCAATAGCCGCTATTACTTTCATCATAATTTCGGGTCCGCAACAGTATAGTCTGTCGTAGTCCTTTATGTTTTCGAGCAGCGAGTTTTTTGTGATAAAACCCTTTTCGCCCAGGCTCCCGTCATCAGTTGAGATGAATACATCTCCGTATTTTTCAAATTCCGGAATCCGCAGAATATCAGACACTGTCCGCCCTCCCAGCAGTGTGCTTATTTTTATGCCTCTGTTATGCAGGCATCGGGCCAGGTACAGCAATGGCGCTATGCCGCAGCCGCCCCCCACCAGTAACACCCTGTCAACATTATCCATGGAAAAAGAATTGCCAAGCGGAAACACCAGGTTGAGCTGCATCCCTTCATGCAGAAGCGATAAGCTACGGGTGCCTTCGCCGACAATTTTTATCAGGAGGAATACAATGTTATTTTCGTAATCTACATCATGCACCGAGACAGGACGGCGTAAAAAGACTTTAGGGTTGTTTTCTACCAGAACTTCTGCAAACTGCCCGGGCCACATTTCGGGCAAAGGATCGGAAGAGCTAAGCCCAAGAATGAAATAATCTTCATTCAGTTTTAAATTACTGACAATCGAGAGGTTCTTTTGGTATTTCTTCATAGCGGTGCAAAAAAAAAGTCCGCAGCACGGACTTTTATTTCTTTATTTTTCTTCGTTCCCGTTGGCGTCAGACTTTTTTTGCCTGCCGGTTTTTTTTTCGGTTTTTGCTTTTTTTGTTTCTGCCGGTTCATCAGTTTTTTCTTCTTTTGCTTCAACAGGAGCGGGTTCTTCTGTTTTTTCAGTGAAATCAAGCAACTTGTTTTCTATAAGCAGGTTGTACCACGCGAAAACTTTTTTGATATCCGAGGTGTACACTCTATCCTTATCATAATCGGGCAATACCTGGCCAAAATATTCTTTTAATTTTCTATCATCTTCTTTGTGGCTGATGCATTTTTCGCCTTTTTCCCTGTCGTAGATAATTTTAAAAACTTCTTTCAGCGGTTTTTCCGTTTCTGTAGTAAAAATATATATATCCTCCAGGTTGCTGATTTTATCCGAAGCGTAAACCGGTATCCTTTTGTTGTCAATCAGCGATTCAACAATCATTCCTGTCTTGGTGTTTGCAATAGTTTTGTACAAACCTGGTTTTCCTGCTACTGAAAGTATTTCCTTTAAATCCATTGTTAATTTTTTTTGGCAAAATTATAAAATAAATGCAAAAAACGCCTTAATAAGTTATACACAAAAACAAAATGCTGAATTCATCAGACAATCAACCGATTGCATTTATTTTTTCACGGCTTCAATAAAACTGAAGGGGGTGGCATTATTGATTATTTTGGTTATGCGGAAGCCTGAATCATTCAGCAACGCAGTGAATTCATCCCGGGTTCGTTCGCGTCCACCTTGTGTGCCTATTAGCATCTGTAGGTCAATGAACTTCCCGAAAGAGGGTTTGTTGTCGGCTTTGATAATGGTTTCAATGAGAAGCAGTCTGGCGCCTCCGGGCATATAATGGTGAACATTTTTCAATATCCTTTGCGAGTCCTGATCGTTCCAGTCGTGTATGATATTTTTCAGGATGTAGAGGTCGCAGGTAACAGGCAAGGCATCAAAAAAACTTCCTTCGGTAATGGTGCAGCGGTTTTGCAGTTTGTTGTCTGCCAGATGTTCTTTTGCACTGGCGACAACGTGGGGCTGATCAAAAAGAATACCCGTGGGACCTGGGTGTTTATCGAGTATTTGTGCCAACAGCAGGCCCTGGCCGCCACCAATATCAACAATGGTTTTGTATTTTCCGAAAGGATATGAGTCTGCCATGATGCTGCCCGAAAGCTCAGCCGTTTCTGTCATGGCTTTATTGAAAATGTCATTTTCATCGGGATGAACAGCGAGGTGCTCAAAAGGAGTGGTGTTGAATTTGTGTTCAAAGGCATTTTTGCCTGTCTTTACACAATAGGTCATATCACCTGTCAGCGCCCAGTTGGTTTCGCCGATATGATGCATGGAGAAATACTTTACGGAGTCTTTCTGCGGGGCTATGGCCAATGATAATCTTGTGTTTTTAAACACTCTGCCAGGGAGCTCTTTAAAAATGCCTTCTCCTGCCAAAGCGCGAAGCACCCGGTACAGGGCATCGGCATCGGTGCCGGTAAGCCCAGCCAGTTGGTCAACGGAGAGTGGCTGTTGTTTAAGGTGGCCTGCTATATTTAGGCTGGCAGCTATCTCGATGGCTTTGACCTTCCATACTTTCGATGCTTCTTCCAGCATCACATAAGTGGCCGGCAGCATTCCCGCTGCTGTTTTTAACAGGAAATTCCGAAAACCTATGGTGGCATTGATAATAAAAAGGGGAGGGAGTTTGGTTTTTTTGGGGTGGTCCGGCATAATTTTTTTTTGTAAAATTAAGATAATTTTCAAAAACTCTTTTTTGGAAACCTGAACCGATTATTGGGATTAAAACAATACTTTTGCACTCCTGTTTATGAAGAATAAGGCTGCTCTTACTTACCTCGCGCTGATACTTGCCATGATTTTCTGGAGTTACTCCTATATATGGATCAAGGCTGTGTATCACTATCTGAATCCGCTCACCACGGTGTTTCTGCGGCTTATACTCTCGTCGGTTTTTCTGCTGTTGTTTTCAATTTTTTATAAAAAGTTGGAAAAAGTACAAAAGCGTGATGTCCCCAAATTCTTGCTGATGGCTTTTTTTCAGCCTTTTTTGTATTTCCTTGGCGAAAGCAATGGTATCAAATATGTTTCGCCTACTGTGGCAGCAATTATGGTTTCGACTATACCGTTGTTTGTGCCTTTTACCATGTATTTTCTCGCCAAAGAACCGTTGAAGTCCAATAATTTTTTAGGCATTTTTATTTCGTTTATCGGGGTGTTGATGGTGGTGCTTAATAAAGATCTTTCGCTTGCCGCTTCCCCTTTTGGGCTGTTGTGCATGTGCCTGGCGGTGAGCAGTGTTTTTGGATACAGCTACCTGCTGCAAAACATGCTAAAGAAATACAACCCTTATACCATCACTGCAACCAACAATATTATCGGGATATTTTATTTTATGCCACTGGTGCTGATTTTTGATTTCAACGATCTGGTTAGTTTCGAATTTAATTCAACTTTGATTTTCAACCTGCTGGCCCTGGCTATTTTTGCCTCTTCGCTGGCTTATATACTTTTTAATGCCGGCACCAAAAATATTGGTGTTTCAAAAGCTACTGTTTTCACTTATTTAATACCTATTTTCACCGCGATACTATCGTATGTGTATCTTAAGGAACACTTCAGCGTGGTGAAGATAGCTGGAATATTCATCACCCTGGCAGGCCTGATGGTAGGCGAGGCCCGTTTTTACCGGAAAAAGAAAGTCTGACTTATACCGATTGAAAAATAATATAGTCTAAACTTCGCTTCACTCGTTTGCACTATTAAATGTAACCTTCAGTATAATTAAACGAGAAATATCAATACGTCCTGTTGGACTAATTTATATTTCAATTTGGTATTATCCCACGCTGCCTTCGAGGCTGATGGAGAGCAGCTTTTGAGCTTCTACGGCAAATTCCATCGGTAATTTGTTGAGTACTTCCTTGGCATAGCCGTTGACAATGAGGTTGATGGCGCTTTCCTGGTCGATGCCTCGTTGTTTGCAATAAAATAGTTGCTCGTCAGAAATTTTGGAGGTGGTGGCTTCGTGCTCGATAATAGCTGATTTGTTTTCTGCTTTTATGTAGGGATAGGTGTGGGCACCGCATTTGTCGCCCATCAGCAATGAGTCGCATTGTGAGAAATTACGGGCGTTGACAGCGCTTTTATTCACCCTGACGAGTCCGCGGTAGCTGTTATGGCTTTTTCCGGCTGAAATTCCTTTGGAGATGATAGTGCTCCTGGTGTTTTTGCCAATGTGTATCATTTTGCTTCCCGTGTCGGCTTGCTGATAATTGTTCGTTACCGCCACCGAATAAAACTCACCTACCGAATTATCACCTTTCAGTATGCAGCTGGGATATTTCCATGTAATCGCCGAGCCCGTTTCCACCTGTGTCCATGATATTTTTGAATTGTTGCCTTTGCATATTCCTCTTTTGGTAACAAAGTTGAAAATGCCACCGGCGCCGTTTTTATCGCCGGGGTACCAGTTTTGAACGGTGGAGTACTTCACTTCGGCATCTTCCATGGCAATAATTTCCACGACCGCGGCATGCAGTTGGTTTTCATCGCGGCGGGGAGCGGTGCACCCTTCCATATAACTTACGTAAGCCCCTTCGTCGGCAATGAGCAGGGTGCGTTCAAACTGCCCGGTATTGGCGGCATTGATGCGGAAATAGGTGGACAGTTCAATGGGGCAGCGCGTACCCTTGGGAATATAACAAAATGAGCCATCGGTAAAAACAGCCGAATTGAGCGCGGCAAAATAATTGTCACCTGTTGGCACCACAGAGCCCAGATGTTTTTTTACCAATTCCGGGTGGTTCTGGATAGCTTCACTTATGGAACAAAAAATGATGCCTTTTTCTTCCAGAGTCTTCTGAAAGGTGGTCTTTACCGAAACGCTGTCGATAACGGCATCCACGGCCACACCTGAAAGAATCTTCTGCTCATTGAGGGGAATGCCGAGTTTGTCGAAAGTCTTCAGCAATTCGGGATCCACTTCATCCATGCTGCCTGCCTTTTTGGTTTTTTTTGGTGCAGCATAGTAGATAATATCCTGGTAATTGATTGGCGGTATGTTGAGATGTGCCCAGTTGGGCTGCTTCATGGTGAGCCATTTTTTGTAAGCTTTAAGCCTGAACTCGAGCATAAATTCAGGTTCATTTTTCTTTTTCGAAATAAAACGGATGATGTCTTCGTTCAGGCCTTTTGGCGCCGCATCCATCTCCACATCCGTGTAAAAGCCGTATTTATATTCGTTTTGGGTAAGATCGTCCAGCAGATTATTATTTTCCATAGTACAAATTTTTATTCAGTCTAAATAATAATACAAAAGTAATAAATAAAAATTGAACAAAGAATTTTATTTTCTGACAATTTCAGCGCCGAGTTTTCTGAGTCTTTCATCAATACGCTGGTAGCCGCGGTCGATCTGTTCTACGTTATAGATAGTGCTTTTTCCCTGGGCGGAGAGTGCTGCAATAAGCAGGGCCACTCCGGCGCGTATATCCGGTGATGACATGGATATACCACGAAGGGGGTGTTCGCGGTTCAGTCCGATTACCGTGGCCCGGTGGGGGTCGCAAAGGATAATCTTGGCGCCCATATCTATCAGTTTGTCTACAAAGAACAGGCGGCTTTCAAACATCTTCTGGTGTATGAGCACGCTGCCTTTGGCCTGTGTGGCAACAACCAGGGCGACACTGATAAGGTCGGGGGTGAAACCCGGCCAGGTGGCGTCGGCAATAGTCAGGATAGAGCCGTCGAGGTAATTTTCTATTTCATAGGATTCCTGGGCAGGGATATAGATATCATCATTACGGCGTTCGAGTTTTATTCCCAGTCTTTTGAAAACGTCGGGTATCATGCCCAAATGGTCGTAACCGGCATTTTTGATGGTAATCTCTGATTTTGTCATGGTGGCCAGGCCGATAAAGCTGCCTATTTCGATCATATCGGGCAACAGCCGGTGTTCGCATCCATGGAGTTCGGAAACTCCTTCAATAGTGAGGTAGTTGGACCGTACGCCGCTGATGCAGGCGCCCATATTGTTGAGCATATTGCACAATTGAACAATGTAAGGTTCACAGGCGGCATTGAAAATGGTGGTTTTTCCTTCGGCCAGCACAGCAGCCATGATAATGTTGGCTGTACCGGTTACAGAAGCTTCGTCGAGGAGCATATAATTGCCTTTCAGGCGGTCGGCATAAATCTTAAAAATATTATTGCCGTAGTTGTATTCAAACTGTGCCCCAAGTTTTTGGAACCCCAGGATATGTGTGTCCACCCTGCGTCTGCCGATTTTGTCGCCACCGGGTTTGGGCAGATAAGCATTGCCGAAACGTGTCAGCAGCGGCCCTATCAGCATCACCGAACCCCGCAGGCTGGATGATTGCCTGATGAATTTTTCGGATGAAATATAATCGAGGTCAATTTTGTCAGCTTTGAACGTATAGGTATCCGGTGCGATTTTTTCTACTTCCACGCCCAGGTCTGCCAGCAGGCCTATGAGTCTGTTGACATCCACAATATCGGGGATGTTGCTGATGGTAACTTTTTCAGGAGTCAGCAGCACGGCGCTGATAACCTGTAAAGCTTCATTTTTTGCGCCCTGCGGTACAATTTCACCGTTCAGGGATTTTCCTCCTATAACTTCAAATGTATTCATGTGATTTTATTTTTTAAAACCATTAGTGTTCAGGATACAAATTTATTGTTATCGACGGCTGATGATTATTGCTGTTGTTGTTGCTGTTGTTTTTTCTTCTTCCAGTTTTTGTCGCGGTATTTGTTATTCTTGTTGTCGGACGGACTGCCGGAGGTTTTTTTGCGGGTGTTTACGGCAATCAGGTCGCGTGTATTTTCAAGTTTGAAGTTTTCGTTCAGTTTCAGCTTGCCTTCAGAGAGAACAGCAAGGTGTTCCAGGATAACCTCGTCAGAAACGGAGTCGCGGTTCCAGCTGATGTAAAGTTTTTTCAGGTGGTTGGCGATATAACGCACCAGGTGGCTTTTTTCTTCGCCTTCTTCCAGTTCGATGGCACGGCTAATCATGTTTTCGATGTTTTTCCCGTATTGCCGGTATTTGATGAATTTGTTCGGGTAAGAGCACTTAAACAGTTCTTTTTCTTTTGTTTCAGGGTCCGGTTTGGGAAAAGGTGCGTCAACATCCAGTTTGTAATCCGACATCATAAAAAGATGATCCCACATTTTTTGTTTGAATTCGGCAGTGTCTTGTTTTTGGTTGCCACAAAGCGTAGCCATGATAGCCACGATTGTACGTGCAGCTTTGTTGCGTTCTTCCCTGTCTTCAAGAGTCAAGGTGTATTCAATCATTTTCTGGACATTTCTGCCATATTCGGTGATATTCAGCAAAGGCCTGCCGGTATTATATTCCATTTCCATTCTGTGAGTTTAAATATAAAATTAGTTTATTTTTCAGCAAAGATAAGAAAATTTTCAGAGAGTCAAGGCTTTGAGAAAGGCTTGCGGCGCATCTGCATATAGTCATATGCAAACCTGCTGTGTTTTCAACAACTAACGTTTCCTCAAGGCCTTTTTCCCAAGGGCTTAATTTTTTGTTTTCAAAAGTTTTTCAACGGCCAACACGATTTTTTCATTTGTTGCAGGAATAGCCAGGTCCGGATCTAATTCATGATTACGAACTGCAGCCACTGCGTAACGCAGGGCCATCCATACCGAGAATGCCAGCATAAAAGGAGGCTCGCCCACGGCTTTGCTTTTTCGTATGGTGTTATTATTAGCGGCGTTTTCAAGCAGTTGTATGTTGAATATCTCCGGGATATCCTGCGCAGAAGGAATTTTATATGTGTCGGGCGAACAGGTCAAAAGGCGTCCGGTGTCGTCCCATTTTATTTCTTCGGTAGTAACCCAGCCTACACCCTGAATAAATGCTCCGCAAACCTGTCCTGTGTCTATGGGTTCGTTCAGGCTGTCGCCAACATCATGCACAATGTCAACTCTTGCAAGCTTATGAGAGCCGGTAAGTATATCGAGTTCCACCTCTGCCACCGCCATTCCGTAGGCAAAATAATGAAAGGGTTTTCCAATGCCTTTCTCCCTGTCGAAATAAATGTCGGGAGTCTTGTAAAAACCCGTGGCACTCAGGCTGACTTGCTTTAGGTATGCTTTGTCGATAACCTCATAAAAAGGCAGTGCTTGTTTCGGGTATATTTTGTCGAACACAAGGTCTTCACAAAAAGTGATTCTGTTTTTCGAAAATTTCCTGTCAGGAAACTTGTTTGTCAATAACTCAAATGCCACCGGTATCAAACGGTTTTTTAATATGTCAACCGCATTTTTTACGGCAGCGCCGTTCAGGTCCGATCCGCTGGATGCCGCCGTGGCAGATGTGTTGGGCACCTTAGATGTATTGGTAGCATTAACTTTGATATACTTTGCAGAAATCCCCAACTCGGCTGAAGCCATCTGGAGCATTTTGGTGTTCAGTCCCTGTCCCATTTCAGTGCCGCCATGATTGACCAGCACGCTGCCATCGCGGTAAATGTTCACCAGGGCTCCTGCCTGATTCAGAAAAGAGGTAGTGAATGAAATGCCGAATTTGATTGGTGTCAGCGCTATTCCTTTTTTTACAAATTCATTGTTTTTGTTGAATTGATCAATGGATTTTTTTCTTTTTGCGTATTCAGCGGTTTTGATTAGCCGGGCATAAATCTTTTGAAGCCTTATATTATCAATTTTCTGGTGGTACGGAGTGATGTTGCCTTTGTTTTCGGTGTAAAAGTTTTTTACTCTGATTTCGGTGGCGTTTTTTTTCAGGAAACGTGCTATGCGGTCTATAGCGCATTCGATGACGGCCATGCCCTGCGGGCCTCCGAATCCACGGAAAGCCGTATTTGAAAAGTGGTTAGTGCGCCAGGCTGTGGCAGTAATTTTTACATTAGGGATATAGTAGGCGTTGTCGGCATGTAACATAGCCCGTTCCAGGATAGCCATACTCAGATCGGAGGCATGGCCGGCATCGGCATTAAGGTCCACGGTGTAGGCGTTGATGCGGCCTTCATGGTCGAACCCGATTTTATAGGTGGACTGGAAAGGATGGCGTTTGCCGGTAATTTTCTGGTCATCGTCGCGGAACAGGTGCACGGCGACGGCTTTGCGGGTTGAGTTGGCCATCAGTGCAGCCCAGGCTGCCACATGGTTGCCCTGTGTTTCTTTACCGCCAAAAGCGCCCCCCATACGCCTTACTTCACAAACCACTTCTTTTTTTGAGATGCCCAGCACTTCAGCAACAATGGCTTGTGTTTCCGATGGATTCTGGCTTGAGGCATATACCATCATCTCGTCTCTTTCGCCCGGGACACACAGGGCTGATTGAGCTTCCAGGTACCAATGTTCCTGTGCGCCGCTGTGCAATTCGCCCTCCAGAACATGAGCAGATTTTTTAAATGCTTTGGCTATATCGCCCATTTCAATGGTGCGTGTGGGCGCAATCCTGTTGTCGGCCGTCTGGGCGGTTTTTATATCCAGTATGGGTTTTAGCGGCTTGTAGGATATGGCAATCAATTTTTCGGCTTCCAGGGCTGTTTCCTCATTATCAGCGGCTATCAGCGCTACCGCCTGGCCGATTGCAGTAACCTCTTTTTCGGCGAGGCAGGGTTCGTCGTGGGTTACGGGGCCCATTTGGTTGGCGCCGGGGATATCCTTGTACGTCAACACTGCATGAACACCTTTTACCATTCTTGCTTTGCTGACATCGCAACGTATGATCTGTGCGTGGGCATGCGGGCTGTAAACCACCTTTCCGTAAAGTGTTTGCCCACTGACTTCCATGTCGTTAACATATACGGCTTTCCCGGTTACATGCAATGCTGCACTATCGTGGTGGAGGATTGTCTCTGAAGTTTTTTTCATACTACTTTTTTGAAGTGGTTTCTTCATAAAATTTCCATAAAAGATTTCGTGCGGCCAGGCGGCGGAATTCTTCGCCTGAACGGGCATCCGATAAAGGTGTGAATTCCTGATAGAGTATAGCTGCCGCTTTTTCAACAGTGGTTCTTGACCATTTTTTTCCTGCCAGAAATTCTTCTGTTTTTGTGGCACGGCGTGTCAATGCAGCCATTCCTCCATAGGCGAGGATGATGTTTTTGACGGTATGGTCGTTTTTGTTGAGTTCGAGCATAAATCCGGCGCTGCAGGTTGAAATGTCGAGGTCTTTGCGCTTGGATATTTTGTATGATTTAATAATCTGATCTTTCTCTGGAAAAGGGATTCCTATGGAACAGATGATTTCGTCTTTACGCAGGTCGGTGGTGCGGTAACCTTTGATAAAATCCTGTATGCCGAGCACCCTCGAATCGTTGTGGCTGCTCAATGCCACCACCGCGTTGCAGGCCATCAGCACAGGCAGGGTGTCGCCGATGGGCGAGGCCGATCCGATATTGCCTCCTATGGTGGCCAGGTTCCTGATCTGTTTTGAGCCAAATACCGACAGCATTTTATGCAGGGCAGGGAACAGTTTTTCTGTTGCCAGTTTCACTTCTTCCATGCTGACACCGGCACCGATAGAAAGACTCTGCTTTGTTTCAGTGATGGATTTCAGTTCTTCTACTGCTGAGATATCAATAATTTCAGTTAACAGTTCATGTTTTTTTGATACCCGCAGACCGGTGTCGGTATTTCCTGAAATAATCAGCGCATCAGGGTGTTTTCTTTTTAATTCGAGGACATCAGTCAGTTTGAAAGGCTTGTAATATTTTTGTTTCGGAGTAGTGATAACAATAACATCCTGATTGTTGATTTGTTTCAGTAGATTTATAGTTTGTTTTTCCCTGATACTAAAGATATCCTTTTCTTTTTTACTGCATGCTTTTGCTGCGGCCTCGATGATGGGCAGGTAGCCGGTGCATCGGCAGAGATTACCCGTGATGGAATCCAGAATTACCTCGTTGACAGGTTTTACAGGACTTTTATACAGGGCAAACAACGACATTACAAAGCCGGGAGTACAATAGCCGCATTGGGAAGCATATAAATCAATCATGGCTTGTTGTACAGGATGTAAGTCTCCCTTGGCATCAGCTAGGTTTTCTACGGTAATCAGTTGTTTCCCATGTATCATGGGCAAAAACACAAGGCAACTGTCAACTGCTTTATACCGTAAACCATCGCCATTCAATTCGGCCAGCACCAACGTGCAGGCTCCGCAATCGCCTTCACCGCATCCTTCTTTCACTCCTTTGTGCCCGTTTAGCGAACGCAGGTATTTTAATACGCTGGTGGTTGGTGTGTATGGCGAATTTGCAAAATCAATCTCCTGTATCTGGTCGTTAAACACAAAGCTTACTTTGTTCATATTATTTGTTTAGACTGTTTTTTACATCTATTAGTTTCGCGGTAATGCTGATGGCAATTTCCTCCGGTGTTACGGCATTAAATTTTATGCCGATAGGCATATCCACCATGTTGATTTCCTGCTCTGTGAAGCCTTCTTTTTCGATGAGGTTTTTGCGGGCGACAGCAACTTTGGCTGGGCTTCCAATCATTCCCAGGTACGCATGAGGTTTCCTGAGGAGTTTTATCAGTATGTTTTCATCGTACAGGTGTTTGGGAGTTACGATTACACAAAATGTACCGGAGTTGAAAGTTGCTTTTTCAATTGCAGCAAAATAGTTCTCATTGATGCAGGTGTATGCCGCCGAGTCAAATTCATCAAAAATTTTGTCTCGCTGGTCAAATAATGTAACCCTGAAGCCAAAATCCCTGGCAAATCTGGCTACTACGCGCCCAATATGTCCTGCTCCAAAAATGTAAAGGTCGGGGTGGGATTTTATCGGATCAAAAAACAACTCTACGGTACCCCCACAATGCATGGCCAGGTCTTCTTCGAGTTGATAGGTTTTTTTTGTGGGAACGCCGGTTTTCATGACATCGAGCGCATCAGAGATTGCTTGAAATTCTATGCTTCCGCCTCCTATGGTGCCGGTGATTTTTTTGTCGGGAAATACGATCATCTTGGAGCCGGCTTTGCGCGGCGAAGAACCTGTGGTATCGGTTATGATACAAAGCACAGCTTCCTGATTTTGCCTGATGATTTCCGAAATCTGTTTGTAAATCTGCATAATAAAAAATTGTCGTTCAAAAATAATCATTTTCAGAAAACTTCACATGGAATCCTGAGTTTTTCAGGTCTTCAAAATAGGAGGGATATGATTTTGAAACGCAGGAAGGCTGATCCAGGAATATTTTTTTTCCCAACAACGACAGCGGCGCCAGGGCCATGGCAATGCGGTGGTCGTTGTATGTTGCACAGGAAATTTCCCTTGCAGAAACCAGGGGAGTACCAGCCTCGAATGTCAGCGTGTTTTCGTCGGGTGAGGAAAAACGAAAGCCAAATTTTTGTAATTCGTTAACCATGGCTTTTACGCGGTCCGATTCTTTTATTGCAAGGTTTTTAAGGCCGGTAAAACGGAAGGAAATATTTTTTGCTGCACAGGTGGCTACCACGGCAGGAAATAAGTCGGGCGTCTCAAAAAAATCATACTGAAGAAAGTTGGTTGCGGCATCACATTTTGTCAAACGAAGTGTATCATTCTCAAAGGTGGACTGCACACCAAGGTTTTTAAAAATCTCTGTTATTGCAGCATCACCTTGCAGCGAATCGGACGACAATCCGTGAAGTTCGATATTGGCGTTTTCGGCCAGTGCCGCTATTTCGAACCAGAAGGCGGCTGCCGACCAGTCGGATTCGACGGTGCAATCTGTTGGCTGATATTTTTGTGGTCGTATTGTTATCACATCCTGAAACCATTTGGAAACGATGTCGAAGTGCTCCATCAGTTTCAAAGTCATGCGTATGTAAGAAACCGAAGCTGTATTGTTTTTAAGTGTCAGTTCGATTCCCTTTGGCAGCGCGGGTGCAATGAGCAGCAGGGCAGATATGAACTGGCTGCTGATGGATGCATCGATGGCTATGCTGCCGCCGGTAATGTCATTGCCATTGATTACCAAGGGAGGAAAACCGTGTTTATCGGTAAAACAAATTATTGCCCCAAGCTCATTCAAGGCTTGTACCAGAGGTGCCAGCGGCCTTTCCTGTAGCCGAGGAGAGCCAGTGAGCATCCTGTTTCCCGGAGTTAGTGCAAATACCGCCGTGAGAAACCGCAGGGGAGTGCCGGCGTCTTTTACGTCAAATACCCGATAATGCTCCTTGTTGTTGAGGCAATCACCAAGAATCCGGGTATCGTCCGATGATGAAAGATTGTTTATTCTGAAAGGGGCATCGCATAAGGATTTAATTACCAGCAGGCGGTTGCTGATACTTTTGGATGCGGGCAACTTAATACTGGCCTTTATATTGCCTGCATCGCTATGAATAATAACCGGCCTCATTTATCTGCGATTTCTTTTGGAAGTGGAGAGTTTTGCTTTTCGTTTATATGAGATTATTATAAAACATAACAGCCTCGGAAATCATTTTTTCATCAATGAAATTATCAATCTGTGCCTTGCCGATGCCCTGGAGCAATGAGAAATTAATTTTCAGACCGGAATTTTTTTTGTCGTTTATTAAAAAGGCCGACAACCCATCGAAGTCAATTTTGTATTTTTCGCTAAAGGAACACCTGATGAGTTTAAAAATTATCTCATCAAGTTCGGAACCGCTCAGCATTTTTTTCTTTTTTGATATCCACGATTCGCAAATCATACCGATAGCTACTGCCTCGCCGTGAAGTAATGGTTTTTTGTCGTGTTCCAGCGAATACGACTCTATGGCATGGCCTATGGTATGACCAAAATTCAGTGTCTTACGGATATGATCTTCCAACGGATCCTGTTGTACTATTTTGTCCTTCAGGAGAACAGCTTTTTTTATCAGTGTTGTCAGGGAGGAAAGGTCTTTGATATCTTGTGGCTGCAACTGTTTCCATAAAAGTTTTTCCGAGATGAGGGCGATTTTCAGCAATTCAGCATATCCCGACTTTATTTGGCGTTCGGGCAGTGAAATCAAAAATTCAGGGTTGATATAGGTTTTTTCTGCAAAGGAAAAACAACCAATAACATTTTTCATTCCCTGGTAATCCAATCCCGTTTTCCCTCCTATGGCCGCGTCAATCATTCCCAGCAGCGTCGTTGGGATATTGCAGAAGTTAATCCCCCTTTTATATGAGGCTGCTGCAAAACCGCCGAGATCGGTAACCACCCCGCCGCCAAGGTTGATGAGCATTGAATGCCTGTCGGCATGATGCGCAATAAGTTTAAGCCAGATATGGTTGCATGTTTCCAGCGTTTTGTGCTGTTCGCCGCTTTTTATCACAATTTCTCCGGCGTTTTTCAGGATGGGAAAATCATCAGTCAGCTTAGACTTGCAAGATTTTTTAGTGTTTTCATCCATCAAAATGAACAGGCTGCTGCCCGATTCTGTTTTTTCCTGCAGATATTTTCTGAAATTATTTTTATCAGTGTCGGAGAAAAGATATTTACCAGTCTTTTTCACAAAAAAAAATTACACGGCATAAAGATACACAATTTGCCAAGGTTATGTAATTTTGTTACCAAATGAAAAATGATATACCATCATGCCGGTAACATATTTCTTTTCACCATTTGCCGTATTTTTCATTAACCCGCTGCTTATCCGCCGCGGAAGATTTTTCATGTTAAAACATTAAATTTATGAGCATAAAAGGATCCCGTACTGAAAAGAACCTGCTAAAAGCTTTTGCCGGTGAATCGCAGGCCAAAAACCGTTACACTTTTTTTGCCAAGCAAGCCAAAAAGGATGGTTATGAGCAGATAGCTGAAATCTTTGCTCTGACAGCTTTGCAGGAAGAGAGCCATGCTAAAGTATTCTTTCGTTTTCTGGAAGGAGGACCCGTTGAAATTACGGCTACTTATCCGGCAGGAATGATAGAAAGCACTGCCGATAACCTGGTGGAGGCTGCCAACGGTGAAAACGAAGAATGGACAGAATTGTACCCTGAATTTGCAGCGATTGCCGAAGAAGAAGGTTTTACACAGATAGCAACGGCTTTTAAGCTTATCGCAAAAATTGAAGCGGAACACGAAGCACGTTTTTTGAAATTGCTGAGGAATGTTGAGGATAATAGGGTTTTTGAAAGCGAAGAACCCGAAGAATGGGTTTGCCGCAAATGCGGTTATGTTCATAAAGGGAAAAAAGCTTTGGAAAACTGTCCTGTATGCAAACATCCCAAAGCCTATTTTGAGAAGAAGGCTACGAATTACTGATTTTTAATATACAGCGATTTTTGAATCTTGTTTGCAGTTTGCCTGTCATGAAAATATCGAAGCAGCGACTGCAAAAAAGCTTTGTCTTGCAGCAATGTGATTCATTGTTAATAGATAATGATTTTGATTTTTTGCCGTATAGAAAAAAAACTTATTTTTGAAAATTCAATTTTATTTATGGAAACACATCTTGAAATAAGCAGTAATACCATCATACAACTTGAAAAAGTCTCAGTTTTTCAGAATGAAGTTCTTGTTCTTGCCAATGTCAATATGGCCATTGAGCGTGGAGAGTTTGTATATCTGATAGGCCCGACGGGCCGCGGCAAAAGCAGCCTGCTGAAACTTATTTACGCGCAGCTTCCGGCCAGAGATGGTGTTGCCAGGGTGGCTTCCTATGATTTGCGAACCATCAGGACAAAGGAAATTCCATATTTGAGAAGAAAGTTAGGCATTGTTTTTCAGGATTTTCAGTTGCTTACTGACCGTACCGTGAACGAAAACCTGCTCTTTGTGCTGCGTGCCACGGGTTGGCATGATAAACACGATATGCAGCAACGTATCACCGAGGTTTTGGACAAAGTGGGTTTGACAGGCAAAGGTCCTAAAATGCCTAACCAGCTTTCAGGAGGTGAGCAGCAGCGGGTGGGTATAGCCCGCGCCTTGCTCAATCATCCCGAGATTATTATTGCCGATGAGCCTACCGGAAACCTCGATCCGGCTACTTCAGAAGATATTTTGGAGTTGCTTATGAATATCAGCAAAACAGGCACTGCAGTACTGATGGCCACCCACGACGTACTCTTATTTAAAAGATTTCCTGCACGCACACTGCGTATCGATGACGGGAGGGTGTTTGAGTATCAGCCTGCTAACCAAAAATAAGATCTACGAGGGCTGCGGCATTGTAATCATTGGAAAAGCCGTTGTGCATCAAAATTTCTTCTCTTTTTTTGTTTTCGCTGAGGTCGTAATCTTTGCTAAAAAGGCTTATTAATTCCTTTTTGAATTCATCTGCCGAATTTCTGCAAATACACAGGCTTTCGAGTCCTGTTTTTTCTATCATGGGTGTGTTGACTAAACAAAACCTTCCGCGAAACAACGCAGCGAGGAGCTTAAGCTTTATGCCCGTGGCCTGAAAGGTAGGAAGAATATTTACATGGGCATCGGATACCAGATCGTAAATCTCTTCACTGGAAATGCCCATTTTAAGGATGATGTTTTTTTTGCCGTTCACAGCCGTTTTAAGCTCGGTGCTTGGCTTGTTGCCGGCGATATAAAACTTTATTTTTAAATCGTTGAATACCTCATTAACCAGAAATAAGGCCGCTTCATTATTTTCGCCTACTTCGAGGCTCCCATGATACAAGGCAAAGGTTCCTTTACCTGGTTTTGAGGTGATCTGTTCGTTGGGGTGAAAAGCCGAAATCGTGCGTACTTTTTTACATTTGTGAGAAAAATGTGCAGCATCATTCATCGAGATGGCGGCAATGCCGTTGGCATGGTCGAGCTGTTTTTCAAAACGCGCAAGTTTGCTGGCTTCGTTTAGAAAATAATAACGCCTGAACATGTTTTTTTCAACACGGGCAAGGCTGCTGTAATATTCGTGTTCAATGTTATGAGTACGGACAATCTTTTTTCGGTTTTTCAGTTTTTTGTTGTTCAGCAGATAGCAGGTGTGCAGTCCTTCGAATAGTATGGGGTAGTCATCCTTGAGCAGGTTGGTCAAAAGGTTTTCCGAATAGCGTGTAGCTACAATGTACGGCAGACTGCTGAAGAGTTTGGTTTTGGAATTGTCGCGCTTGTAATAATTTACTTCCACGCATAAATCATCGAGCAGGGGCGAAGGTTTGCGGTCGTATTCAAAACAATGCAGGTGGATTTTTACGCCGGCTTTTTTCAGACTTTTTAATTTGTAATAAATGTCAATGGCACCACCGTAGTTGACGGGTACAGGTATGTCGAAAGCTATGATATGAAGATGTTGGTCAGGCATGGTGCTGAAGTACGGCTATAAGTTTTTTTTGTTCTTCTTCCCAGTTTAGTTGTTTGGCGGCAAAAATAAGATTTTTTTTCCAGTTTTCACGGTCCGGGGAATCGGCAAGCATAAACTGCATTTTTTCGGCTATGTGTTTAGGGTTATGGTTTTCAATACAACAGCCAATGTTGTATTCCGTGATAATTTTTTGTATTTCAACCAAAGGGGAGGCGAGTACAGGTACGCCGGCATGGATGTAGTCGAACAGTTTGTTTGGTAAACTGAAACGGTAGTTGATGTTGGTATCTTTGTCGAGGGTCAGGCCAAGATCGGCATTGGCAGTATAATGAATAAGGTTTTCGGGAGATTGTTTTGGAATAAAAATCACTTTGTCTTCCATTTTGTTTTCGGCCACATATTTTTTTAATAAAGGCAATACATCCCCGTCACCCACGATCAGCAGGCAGGCATTTTCGATGTATTTCACAGCTTCTACAGCTTCTTCGGAGCCGCGTTGTATGTTGATGCCCGAGCCTTGCAGGATCATGATTTTTTTGTTTTCAGGAAGGTTCAGCTCGTTTCTGTTTTTTATATTGTTTAGTGGCCTTGTTTCAGGTATGTTTCTGACGATTGTAAGTTCTTTATGGTATTCGGTTCTGTATAGGTCGGCGATGGATTGGTTAACCGTGATGACAGCTTTTAGTTTTGGGAAAATAGCACGTTCGATGCTTTTCCAGATTTTCTGAACCATTGGCCTGCCGGTGAGTTCGGGTACTCCGGTAAAGTATTCGTGGCTGTCGTAAACCAAAGGGATTTTCCTTATTCTGGAAACCAGGTAATTTGGCAATAGGGTGTCGAGATCGTTGGCAAAAAGAAGGTCGGTTTTTTTGAAAAGCAAAAAGAAGAACAGCCGTACATTGAAAAAAGCATAAAACAAGGGGCCTTTTTCAAACAACATAGAAAACCTGAACATTCCATAATTGCGCTTGGGCAGTAAGTAGCTGTTTTTTTTTCGTCTGCCAACGAGGGTTACATCAAAGCCTAGTGATACAAGGGTGTTACATGTCCTGTCAACACGCTGATCAGTAACAAGATCATTGATTACCGAGACAATGGCTTTTTTCAAAACGTTTTTTTGCAAAAGTAAAATAAAAATATGGATGCCTTGAAAAGACTTCTTTCAAATGGTATGGATTTTCAAGTAGATGAGAAATAAAAAAAGCAGACTTTCGTCTGCTTTTTGTGCCCGGAACAGGACTCGAACCTGCACATCCTTGCGAATACTAGTCCCTGAAACTAGCGCGTCTACCAATTCCGCCATCCGGGCGATACAATGAACAGTTGTCAATTAACAATTAACAATTAACAATTAACAATTATCCGTCAGTTGTTAAATTTTACTTTCTGATTTTGTTTTTATTCTTTCAGTGTTTTTTAGTATTATTGTGTAATACCTTCAAAGAACTTATTTATGTTAATGATCATCGATCATTGTACATTGTTAACTCAACCGTGCCCAGGACAAGACTCGAACTTGCACACCCGTACGGGCACCAGCCCCTCAAGCTGGCGTGTCTACCAATTTCACCACCTGGGCAAAGGTGGGTGCAAAAGTAATCATTTTTATCTAACAACAAACAAAAAATACATATTTTCCGAAAATTTTGTTTCCACGTTGTTTTTTTCAATGAATACCTGCAATCTGTTGGTTAGGCAATGGTGTACATATCCAATTAAGTATTATTTTTGCTACAAATAGCTGAAATATGAAAAAGTTCATTTTACTGATTTTGACTGCCATTGTGTTTACCTGTTCATGCGGGAATTCTAACAGGGATAATAATCAGTCGGAAGAAGAAACTAGCAATCTCAAAGGTAAATTGGTGATTTTTCATGCCGGCAGTCTTTCTTATCCGGTGAAAGCTATATGCGATTCTTTCAAGGTGAGCCATCCGCAGGTGGAGATTTTGACTGAAGCCGCCGGCAGTAAGGATTGTGCCCGAAAAATCAGCGATCTGGGGAAAAGGTGCGACATTATGCTGTCGGCGGATTATAAAGTGATTGACAACCTGTTGATTCCCGAATGGGCTGACTGGAACATTAAATTTGCCAGCAATGAGATGTCTATTGTTTTTACAGATAGATCAAAATATGCGGCTGATATCAATAAATATAACTGGTATAATATTTTGCTTAAGGATGATGTTATTTATGGTCGCAGCGATCCGGAGAGCGATCCTTGCGGGGTGCGTTCCTTGCTTACTATGATGCTTGCCGAAGATTATTATAACATCCCGGGTCTGTCAAAAAAAATGGAGGCCAAAGACAAAAACTATATCCGTCCGAAGGAAACCGACCTCATAGCTTTGCTCGAGGCCAAAGCGGTTGATTACATTTTCTTATACCGATCGGTTGCACAGCAGCATAATTTGAAATACCTTCTGCTTCCCGACTCTGTGAATCTGAGGAATGAGGCGCTGGGCGATTACTATGGAACGGTCAGCGTGGAAACAACAGGAAAAAAGCCGGGAGAAAAGATTCGTGAAACGGGCTCCCCAATGATTTATGGCCTGACGATACCCAAAAGTTGCGAAAATGAGGAATTAGCTCTGGCTTTTCTTGAGTTTTTTCTCCAGGCCGATGGAGGTATGGCTATAATGGAAGCTTCAGGACAACCTTCGGTGGTGCCTGCAATATGCGAGCAATTTAATAAAGTTCCCGAAAAGCTAAAAAAGTTTGCCCTTCCTCCAAAAAATTAGCTGATTTTCTTATTTTTGAGGCTCTATTTATGTGTATGGCAACACTATGAAAGCAGCTCAGAAAAAATCACCACCGCCACACAAGGCAGCAAAAAAGGTGGTCGCGCTCCAGGCAAAAAATCCAAAAGAACAGTGGTGGTTTTTGCTGATTATGGTGGTATCCTGTGTGATTATTTATTTCCCTACGCTGAAATATTCCATTGATGTGTGGGATGATCCTTATTATATTACCAACAATACATCCGTTCATTCATTTGCAAACTTTAGCCAGCTTTTTACCCGTTTTTATGTTGGAAATTATCAGCCGTTGACCATATTGTCGTATATGATAGAGTGGTCGCTGGTTAAAGCCAATCCTTTCCTGTACCATCTGGATAATATGTTGTTACACCTGCTGAATTCTTTGCTGAGCTATGTTCTGATAGTGAAACTTACCAAAAACCGTTTCCTGGCATTTGTTACCGGCCTGCTGTTTGTAGTGCATCCGTTGCACATCGAGTCGGTGGCATGGGCCTCGCAGCGCAAAGATGTGCTCTACAGCCTTTTTTATTTTATAAGCTACATTTTTTATCTTGATTACCGTGAAAAGAAAAAGAATAGCCTGCTGATAATTTCGCTGGCGGCCTTTGTGTTGTCGTGCCTGTCAAAAGGCATGGCTGTGGTTTTACCTGCCGTGCTGGTGTTGACGGATTTTTGCTTTGACAAAAAATTTTCGTACAAAACACTGCTCAACAAAATTCCTTATGTGATGATATCGTTGTTTTTTGGACTTTTTGCGGTTTTTGTGCAAAAAGAAAGTGGAGCTGTAGGTTTTACATCCAAAGACATTTTTTCGCTGAGTGATAAATTTTTCTTCATTAATTACAGTTTCTTTTTTTACATAATGAAGTTGGTATGGCCCTTCCATTTATCAGGCCTGTATCCTTATCCTCTTCAATCGGGCGATCTGCCACTAATGTATTATCTATCCCTCCCCTTAAATCTTTTAATATTCGGTGCATTGATCTATTCATTGAAATTTTCAAAAAAGGTGCTTTTTGGCCTTGGTTTTTATGCCATCAATGTGGTAATGATTTTGCAAATTCTTTCGGTGGGGTCGGCCATTGCTGCCGACAGGTATTTTTATATGGCTTCGGTGGGGTTATTTTATCTGTTGGGCCTGGGTTTGGAAAAAACTAATACAATGAAAACTCCTTTGAATGGAAAAGTATTGAAATTTTTTGTACTGGGATGCCTGGCTGTTTTTTTTACCATAGTGTCGGTGGGCAGGGTTCCGGTTTGGAAAAATGCAGGCACATTCTGGACCGATGTTACACTCAAGTATCCAGAAATTGATGTGGCCTGGTATAATGCAGGGGCTTATTTTTATTCAGCTAATAATCAGGAGCAGGCGCTGAAGTACTTCGATAAGGCCATCAGCATCAATCCGAATCACCTGGATGCTTTGAAATGGCGCAGTATGTTGTACTCTCAAAAAAACGATTTTCAAAAATCCCTGGAAGATAACTTGAAGATTATCGCCCTGGATTCCAATAATTCGCGGGCTTATGCTGCTGCAGGTGAAATTTACGGCAAAAATCTCAACAATATAGACAAAAGCTATTGGTATTTATCGAAGGCAATTGAGAAAGACCCTGCCAACGAAGCAGCACTGTGCAATATGGGTGTGGTTTTTCACATCAGAGGTGATGGAGAAGGTGCTTTCACCTATTTTATGAAAGCTTATGAGATTAATCCCGATAATCCCTTTACGCTCTCCAACCTGGCCTCTTATTATTCGCTGCATGGTGATACGCTTAAAGCAAGACAGTTTTCTCAAAAAGCAAAACAACTTGCAGGTACGAAATGAGTGGTTATTGTTAATGCTAATGCTAATGATCGTTTTTATTATTTCAACTTTTTTGCGGTATGACTTTTTTAGTTAATTTTGGACCCGATATGTAAATCGATGCATAACTAAAAAATAAACAGCATTTATTACAAAATAATTTCAAGCATGAAAAGTAAGATCAATAGTTTCTCCGTTTTGTGTGCACAGGGCTTTAAGTACATGGTGTTTTGTTTTGTTTCGCTGGTGTTATTTACTGCTTGCAAAAATGATGAGGATCTGCTGCCTCCAACGATTAGCCTTATCTTTGAATCAAACACCGCCCACGACGGCGATACGGCAGCCATAGGGCAGCCCCTGAGATTTAAAGTGCAGGCTGAAGGCCTGGATGCCAACCTGACCAATTTCACCGTAAAAAAACTCTATAATGGTACTGTCAAAACAGTGCTTGATTCGGGTATGAATTCGACAGGCTTTGTTACCGCATTGACCTTTTACCAAAATGTGGAAGATGCCGTAGAATGGCAGTTTGCCGTGATGGACAGGGAACGTCAGGAAGCCAGCATCTCTCTTAAAATATTTAAAGACCCCAATTCGCAGTTTGGTGGTATTTACGAATTTAACAACATCCGTATGGGGTATCAGTTGAACACTACTTACGGACAGTATTTCCTGCCTTTGGTAAACAAAGTTTATTTTGCCGATTCTGCGGCTATGTATCAGAGCCAGGTTGATTTTCTTACGTATTTCAACTGGAAAGATGATAATGGCATATTGAAGCCTTCGCCTACGTTCTCCTCCCCAGGTGAAGAACCATCGGCCACAGGCGAACTTTACGATTTGTATTATCCTTACCTTACTGGCTGGGGCACCAGAAATTACACCAAATACGACATACGTGCAGATAATGGTGTTACCGCCGAAGGCTTCGAAAATGCGCATAACGACAGCCTGCTGATTGTATCTTATGATGATGTTTGGGGTAAGAAAAAATATAAATGGGCTACGGATGGCACTTTTATTCCCTTTCAGACCGCCGCAGGGAAAAAAGGTATCATACGGGTGCACCAGGCCGATCTTGATACTACCGGAAGCATACTGTTTTCTATGAAAATTCAAATGTAAATATTAAATAATAAATGTAACTAAAAACAGAAAAAATGAAAAAACAATTACTATTAGTAGGTATGTTTTGCATACTGACAGTTTTCACCATGCGGGCACAGGATACCATTGTGGCCTGGACTTTCCCGACAGGTACCCTTGCAGACTCTGTTGCCAATGCAGGAATAAGCAGTAACATCGGCACAAGAACACTGATGCATGAGGGCGGTACGGGAGCTGCCACCATGGTTCCCGGTGATGGTACCTATGCAGAAGAAGTAGCAGGATGGGATAATGGCGACAGCACAAAATTCTGGTCGATTAAATTTAAAGCAGAAGGTTATCATGATTTGGTATTGTACTCAAAACAGATGTCTGATGGCACCCTGTATGGCCCCAGAGACTGGCGTGTACAATACAAATGGGGTTCCATTCCATGGACGAATGTCCCTGGTGGTACAGTGGTCTGCAACAGCGCCTGGAATATGGGCGTGGTTGATTCGCTCCCGATTCCAATAGCTGTTCCTGGCGGCACCTCCATCTATATCCGCTGGATCATGACATCAAATATTGCCCTTGATATGAACCCTGTGCTGCCAACAGGCAAATCGGCTATTGACAATATTATTATTATGGGCACCGCGGATCTGCCCGTGGCCACCGGAGATACCATAATCGGTTTCAACTTTGCCGATACTACCGATGTGGAATTTAATGCAGATTATGGTCTTGCCAACAACCTGACCTATGATATCAGGGCAGAGAATGATTCGGCAGAAGTAAGAACCCTGACATATACCAATGGCGCTACTGATTATGCTGCCACGGCTGAGGGCTGGGACAACGGCGCTAATTTTAAGTTCTGGTCAATAAAATTTAAAGCCGACGACTATTATGATATGAAAGTTTGGTCGAAACAGCGTTCGGGACAAACCTATGCGGGCCCCAAATTCTGGAAACTGCAGTACAAATTGGGCGGCTCAGGTACATGGACCGATGTTCCCGGAGGTAATATTACCGTTGCCAACGACTGGACCACCGGTGTGCTCAACGAAGTGGCGCTACCTGCCGATATTAATGATCCCGGAACAACCTCGGTTTATCTGCGGTGGGTCATGACTTCCAATGAGAGCATCAGCGGTGCCGATGTGGTAGCGACGGGCATTTCAAAAATTGATGACATCATTGTTACCGGTACTTACATGGCCGGGATGCAGAGCATTATCTATGATAACAATGTGAATGTATATCCGAACCCCTGTAACGATGTTCTCAACATTGAATCATCGGAAGAAATCGTGAAAACCGAAGTATATAATATGATGGGAGCACTTGTGTACAATGCCAACAGCAGGACAGACTTTGTAAAAATCAATGTGGACAATTTTGACTCCGGATTGTATGTTGTTGTATTGCATTTTGCCAACGAATCCAAAGTGGCAACACGTAAAATCCTGGTTGATTAATAAGTAGTAAACATAAGCTATTTGACTGACTGTCGGCAGGATGACTGCCGACAGTCTTTTTATGAAAAAGGTAAGTTTATATATAATTTTTATTTTGCTGGCGATTGCCGGTACAGCACAATCTATTGAAGGATATATCGTGGATAGCAACCAAAACCCGGTTACTGATGTCAACGTGATTTTGGCAGGTACCAGGCATGGCGCAGTTACCAACGAAGCGGGTTATTACCGCATAAATTCAGTAAAGAAAGGATCTTACCACCTGGAAGTAACCCATGTGGGTTATGTTTCATTGGCTAAGGATATCGTGATAGGCAACGATGGCGTTTTGAAACTTGATTTTATCCTGGCAAAAGCTTCGGTATCCATTGATGGTGTTGTTATCCGGACAGATAACACCGGCAATTTTGACCAGATTGACATCCCTGTAAGGACTAAACTGATGGACGAACAGGAGATAAAACGTATTCCTTCGATATCGGCAAGCAAATTGTTTGACGCGGTCTCAGGTGTCAATGTCAGCAATGAATTCGGTATTTTTTCTTCCACCACTGTTGTGGCGTTGCGCGGCGTGGGCGGAGGTTCGCAAACCGGAACACTGATAGTTTATGACGGTATGCCGCTGAACAAGTCCGATGGCGGATCCGTTAACTGGAACATCATCGATAAAGACAACATTGGCAAAATCGAAATCATCAAAGGCCCTGGCTCCGCCCTTTACGGGTCAAATGCCATGGGTGGCATCATCAATATCATGAGCAAACCGCCCGAAGGAACTTTTGGATGTAAAGTCAGTCTCTCTTCAGGAACCTATAAAACGATGGAATTGAAAACAGATCTTTCGGGGTCGTTTAACAAAGGGTTATTTTTCTGGAAAGCATTTTTTAATCATCATGTCAGCGACGGATACATTAACACTCCGGATGAGATCATCAAGGAAAATGATTCCATCGTGGTGCCGGTATTTCTCAAGGAGTGGTTTGCAGGTGGTTCTCTGGGGTATCATATCAACGAAAATAACAGCGTTGAATTATCTTTCCAATACTTTAATGATATCCGCGGAAGGGGAGTGAAAATTTATGAAGACGTGGGAGCAAATACCGAACGCGACACGTACCGGGCATTTTTCAAGTATAAGGGACAGGTGAAAAAGTGGCGGATATATACCAATGTCTATGGCATATACGAAAAGTTTTTCCGCCTCAATGAGTATTATAGCGATGGCGCCTACACGCTGTATGAGGTGGATTCGCGCCGGGAAGACTATGGGTTGCGGCTGTGGGCAGAGACTCCGGCCGGCAAGAAAAACGAAATCACTTTTGGCGGCGAAGCAAAAATAGGCAGGGTCCACGGGAAAGATATCTATTACACTTCAACCGACCTTATCAGCAACAGGGGAACTTTGAATACTTATGCTTTGTTTGTTCAGGATAAGTTCACTTTTGGAAAAGATAAATGGAACCTGCTGGCCGGCCTCAGGTTCGACGGGGCCATGTTCTATGATGCCGGCTTTGCCATCGAACAACCGTCGTACAGCGTAGAATACCTCACCGGTTTTCAGTATGATGACATTAACCCACGCTACTGGACCTCTTTTAACCCTAAGCTGACCATACAATACAGTCCTATCCCATCCACGACCATGTATGTTTCCATAGCCCGGGGTTTTCGCGCTCCGGTCCTCGATGACCTGTGCCGTTCCGAACAAAGCCGTTACGGCTTCAGGGTGGCCAATCCGGCCATAAAACCGGAGCATCTGTATAATATCGAATTTGGCACCGACAACACGTTTTTCAAATGGCTGAAAACTGAAATTTCCGTGTATTTTTCCAAAGGTATTGACTTTATGTCGTTGCTTTCCACCGCCGACTCTGTTAATCTTGGCTACACACTGGCGCCCATTTATCAGGTTAGCAACATCAGCAGTGTAAACATCTATGGCGTGGAAGCCGATGTTTCTGCCCCCATCGGAAAGTATCTGAGAGCCTATGTAAACTATACGTTCAACCACTCCACCGTGAGCCGTTTTGTACCCAACACGGAGGCCGACCGCGACCTCACCGGAAAGTTCCTGCCCGACGTGCCTATGCACCAGTTTTCAACAGGCATAAGCCTCCGAACCGATTATATTAATTTCAGCATCGCCGGAAAATACACCGGTACCCGCTGGGTTAAAGATGATAATACCGTGGACAACATTTTTATGATGACAGACCGGTATCCTGCACGCTTCATCACCGATATCAAGGTGTGGCAAAATGTCGGCCCTGTTGATTTCAGCATCGATATCGATAATTTGTTCAATATCGTTTACATCAACAGCAAGGGTTACAAATCGCCCGGGCGCATGGTGTTCGGGAAAATAAGCTATACCTTTAACAATAAAAAATCTAAAAAAACGAAATATTAATTAAATCAAATAATATGAAAAAGATCAACTTATTAGTTCTGTTGTTAGCGGTTGCTGTGCTGACCTCATGTAATCAGACAAAAAAAGAGAATACCGCAGAAGGTGTTATTATACCTGCCGATACAGCAGACAAGACCAATGACTTCTACGATAACGCCGACACGTATCCATTAAAAGGCGATCGTAAAATCGAGGTGGGAGGGGAAGTGGCTAACCCAGGCATCGTGGATTTTTCAAAGATGACCAAAAGAAGTGTTATCGTGAAGGAAACTATTTATAAAGCGCCTGCTGATTCTTTTTATGGCGCGTTTCGTTACGACGGATATTCTGTTTACGACATACTGAATCAGATAGTCCTGAAAAAGAAGAATGAGGAAGCTTTTCCGCCTATTATCGACCTGTTTGTGGAAATTGAAAACGACAAAGGCGAAAAAGTGGTGCTTTCGTGGGGCGAGATATACTATCCGATTCACCGTCACGAAATCATTATCGCTACCGATGTTATGCGGATAGTGCCCAGTAAAACCAAAGAACTGTGGACTTTGCCCGAAAACACCCGGCTGGTGGTGGGCAGCGACCTGATAACGGCACGGAATATCTCAAACCCGGTAAAAATCTCGGTAGTGTCATACCCGCTTGATGTTCCGGTTAACAAGGAGATGAAACCGCTGTACAGCCCGGAGTTTAAAATTACCGACGGCACCAAAGACCTTAAAACCATTAAAGAATTACCTAAAGACCTTTTGGTACAAAATTACCCTGCTATCTTTTACGGCCGAGGAAAAGGCATCCACAGCACCCAGCCTTTTAAGGGTGTGATGCTGAAAGACATGCTTGCAGAGGATTTTCCGTTAAGTAACGACTTGCTTAAACGAGGCCTTTTATTGGCTGTCGCCAAAGATGGGTACCGTGGTGTTTTTACTTACAGCGAAGTTATGAACCGTAATGACCAGGCTGAATTATTGCTGATTGCAAGCCCTGAGGAAAAAACGGATGCTGTTTTCAGGCTGTATCCGGCCATGGATTTTTTCAGTGACCGTGCCATCAAAGCGCTGACAGAAATACGTTGTGTGCTCAGGTAAAAAACTCTAATGAGGTTTTATACAACGAATTGTTTATATTCGTAAAACTTTCTAACGAAATTTATGATCAGTAGCAGCAAGACGAATTTTTCTCCTTTTAAACTTCTGTTGATCCTGCTTGGGGGACTGATCCTTTTATTTCTTATTGCGCCGATAGCCGGGATGTTTTTTGCTACTCCGGTATCCGATGTTTTTGAATCATCCCGGGATGCAGAAGTCCGTAATTCCATATGGCTGACGCTGTTTACCGCGATGGGTGCGACGCTTGCTGCTGCTGTTGGCGCCGTTCCGCTGGCCTATCTTCTTGCGCGCAAAGAGTTCAGGTTTAAAAGGCTTGTTCTGGGAATTATTGACCTGCCCATTGTCATCCCGCATTCAGCGGCAGGTATTGCTATTCTGGGATTCATTTCGCGCGGCACTGCTCTTGGGAAATTCGCTTCTGTTTTTGGTGTTGACCTGGTAGGCCATCCGGTAGGCATTTCCATAGCCATGGCCTTCGTGAGCCTGCCTTTTTTAATTAATTCTGCCCGTGACGGTTTTATGAATGTCCCGGTCAGGCTGGAGAAAGCGGCGTTGGTTCTCGGCGCTTCGCCGTTACGGGTTTTTCTCAGCGTCTCCCTGCCACTGGCATGGAAAAATGTGGTTTCGGGGCTGATTATGATGTTTGCCAGGGGCATGAGTGAATTTGGCGCTGTGGTGATTGTGGCTTACCACCCAATGGTGACTCCGGTCCTAATCTTCGAACGTTTTGGGTCTTTTGGGTTAAGCTATGCGCGGCCGGTGGCAGTTCTTTTTATACTGGTGTCGCTGTTGTTTTTCATTGTGTTACGTTTGCTGACCAGAAATAAAAATGCTTGAAGTACAAAAAATATCAAAGAAGGCTGGGGATTTTTCCCTGAAAGATATCTCTTTTACGGTATCGTCCGGCGAATATTTTGTGTTACTCGGAGAGTCGGGTGCCGGAAAAACGATGCTGCTCGAAATCATTGCCGGACTTAGAAAAGCCGACAGCGGCAGTATCATACTTGATCACCAGGATATCACCCGGGTAAAACCTAATAAACGCGGCGTGGGATTGGTGTTTCAGGATGGGGCTGTCTTTCCGCATCTGACCGTTGAAAAGAATATTGCTTATTCTTTGCATGGCCGTGGACTTTCTGCTGCCGAAACGCTTGCCCGTGTGCGCACATTGGCCGGACACATGAATATTGACAGCCTTTTGCACCGCAAACCACAGAGCCTTTCCGGCGGGGAGTTAAGGAGGGTGGCTCTGGCACGGACTCTGGCCATGGAACCTGCCGTATTGTTGCTGGATGAACCACTGTCGTCACTGGATATACTGATACATTATGATATGATCAGGCTGCTGAAAAAACTACATGAATCCGGCCAGACCATTATTCATGTGACCCACGACTATAACGAAGCCTATTCGCTGGCCGATACCCTGGCAATTATCAACGCAGGGAAAATTGAACAGGCAGGGACACCGAACGAAGTCTTCAACAAACCCGCCAGTCGCTTTGTATCCGCGATGACCGGAATCAGAAATTTTTTCACATCATCACAAATCATAAAAAATGGTGATTTATATCAACTTACTTTGAAAGAAGGAATTCCCTTGTATTCGTCTTTGCCTGTCAGGGAAAATGGTTCCGTATTTGTCAGAGAAGAAGAAGTGAAACTATCTCGTGAGCAAGGCAATGAAGATATCAACATTTTTGAAGGCACAGTGACCGATATCATACCTTCGCCCGGGTATCTTAGTTTGGTGGTCGATGCCGGAATCGTGTTTTTTGCACGAATCAATAGTGTGGAAAGCACAGAAATGAAAGTTCGAATCGGCGAAAAGGTAAGAATGAAAATTTCTCCTGAGGCCGTAATACCCGTGGATCGCTGAGTGCAAAAAATCTCCTATGCAATAAAGCGGAATTTTTTCTGTCCTAGGGTCTCCTTCCTCTTCTCCTTTGATTTCCTGAGGGTTTTCTGCCAAATTGTGGTTTGGGCTTGTTTTTCTTTGGGTCATATTCTGGGCATTCCCCAAAAACCTGCGGGACGATACTTTTATGAACTTCTTCGCCAAGTAACTTTTCAATTTCGCTGAATTTTTGCTGTTCTTCAGGACTTATCAGGGTTATGGCAATGCCGTCGGCTTCAGCACGGGCTGTGCGGCCAATGCGATGGATGTAATCCTCACCGTCGTTAGGGACATCATAATTAATTACCATATCAATATCTTCCACATCAATGCCTCTGGATAAAATATCGGTTGCCACCAGCACATTAATCTTGCGGTTGCGGAAGTCGAGCAACACTTCTTCACGTTTTTTCTGGTCAAGATCAGAATGGATATCTTCTGCTTTAATACCTTTTTGTTTCAGCTCTCGGCATAGTTGTTTTGCACTTATTTTTGTGGAACAAAACACAAGCACCGATCCCAATTTTTCAGAAGCAAGCAGATGCAGTACCAAAGGCACTTTCTGTGAACGGTAAATTACGTAGGCCAGTTGCAGCACCTTTTCCGACGGTTTGGCCAGCGCTATGCTGACTTCCTCGGGCTCATGCAGTATTTTTTGTGCCAACTGCCGGATTTGCACGGGCATGGTAGCCGAAAACATCAGGTTTTGCCGGTTTTTAGGCATGTAAGAGATGATCTGCATGATGTCATCATAAAAACCCATATCGAGCATGCGGTCGGCTTCGTCAAGTACCAGATGGGTCAGGTGCGACAGGTCCGTATAGCCCTGGTTCAGGTGGGCTATCATACGTCCGGGAGTGCAAATCACCACATCAACACCTTCGGTAAGCGACTGTTTTTCGTTGCCGAACGAAATGCCGTCGGTACCGCCATACACCGCAATGGAACTCACAGGCGTAAAGTATGAAAAGCCCTCCATCTGCTGATCTATCTGGGTGGCCAGCTCGCGGGTAGGTACGATTATCATTGCTTTGATATGGTCGTGGTGTTCGCTGGTAATGATTTTATGGATGATAGGCAGCAAAAATGCTGCGGTTTTTCCTGTTCCGGTCTGGGCCGACCCTATAATATCACGCCCCTGCATAATAAACGGAATAGCTTTTTCCTGTATCGGTGTGGCGGCCTGATAGCCAATAGCTTCTATGCCTTCGAGCAGGCGGGGGTCAAAACCAAATTCATCAAATTTCAAAGCAGTGTATTTTTTTTGTAAAGGTACGATATTCCGGCAATCAGGCGAATAATTCCACGAAGCGTTTTCTGGCCATCGGAGAATCAGA